>OHSZ01000988.1_pt1 | contig 8202 bp, 8 predicted proteins | sample 1578791 | NCBI WGS metagenome assembly OHSZ01 (sample SAMEA3879551, study PRJEB24766) | human gut metagenome | biome: human-associated habitat; feature: feces | place: USA | collected 1985/1987 | reverse complement strand
TTGTGTTTGCTTTAGCATTTTGTGTTATATTTTATTGGTTTATGTCTAAAAAAAAGGAAAGTGAGGTGACCGTACATGCAGAGTGAAGTGAATCAGGAAGAAAATTTGAATAGAATTATTACGGTTCCTAATCTTCTTTCTTTTTTCGGCTTTGTCTGATTCCGGTAATTATATGGAGTTATTGTGTAAAGAAAAATCCTCTGTTAGCTGGTGAAATCTTATTGCTGTCTGGTCTTACGGATCTTGCTGATGGATATATCGCAAGAAGATTCCATAGGATTAGTAATTTAGGAAAAATACTTGATCCGGTGGCTGATAAGCTGACACAGGCAGCGATGTTAATCTGTCTGTTTACTCGTTTTCCGCATGTGCTTCTTTTAATCGTAATAATGGCAGGTAAGGAGCTGTATATGGTAGTCAGTGGATGTCTTGTGATACGAAAGACAGGAAAAGTACATGGTGCAGACTGGCATGGAAAGATAGTAACCTTTTTATTATATGGAACTGCAGCGGTGCATATTATATGGTTCCACATTACACCGATGGTATCAGATCTGTTGATTGGTTTGTGCGCTATAATGATGGTCATATCGGTCGCTCTGTATATTATCCAGAATACCAGGACTCTTAAGGGAGAGACTGTATAAGCAATTTTATATTGCAATGACTAGAAAAATATTTAGGAGAAGATAGATATAAACAGTAAGTCAAACACACAAACTATGGAGTCTTTAGTCGGTTTAATAAAATTTTAGATAGAAAATAAATCATTCAATGTCATTTAGATAAGGGTTTTTATGACAAAAAGACAGATTGCATATCTGCCTCATAATGCAGTATAATGGTAACGAGATTTATGCAACCCGATACATGAAATCCCTATTTCTCTTTGGACGGAGGTGGCATCTGGAGCATAAACTGAATATACTCGAGGAAAGAAAGTTTGCGGTTCCTGGTAAAATCACTTTCCGGATTACGGCAGAACATGGAGTGAATTTCATCGAGTTCTGTGATGCAGTTGTCGAGTGTGGATTTTAAATTAGATAAGAAAAAATCAGCCATAATGAGCCTCCTTGAAATATGTTTATAATCAAGGCTTGCGCAACATATATTGGCTTACTTGTCAACTGTTTTTTGTAATATTTTTAAAGTTTTTAGGCATAAAAACAGTGGCTTTCTATGACAGAAAACCACTAAAATGATGCTTAACTGAATGGCATTGCTTTATCACCACTTTGAAAATGGTTGTTTTATGGCGGATAGTCAGACAGTTTTGGATATAAGAGATGATCTGGGAGCAACCATGAATGAATGCAGGGAAGTGACCGAAAAGTACCGCACAGGACGGAGTGCATATTTATGGCTCGGACAGTTGTTTATGAGATTGTTTGCAGGACTATTATAGCAGAAAGAAGAGGTGTTCGATATGTGTACAGCAGCAACTTACAAAACAAAAGATTTTTATATGGGCAGAACGCTTGATTATGAATTTTCCTATGGGGAACAGATCACGATAACGCCAAGAAATTACGAATTTGATTTCCGGTTTGCCGGGAAGATAAAAAGCCATTATGCTTTGATCGGAATGGCATTTGTTGCAGGAGGTTATCCGCTTTATTATGATGCTGTTAATGAAAAAGGCCTTGGAATGGCAGGTCTTAATTTTGTCGGCAATGCGGCATATGAAGAAGCTTTGCCGGAAGATGAAACAGAAGTCAGCCAGGTGGCACAGTTCGAGTTCATCCCATGGATCCTTACACAGTGTGCTACTGTAGCAGAGGCGAGAGAGAAGCTGGCAGCAATGAGACTGACAGGCACAGCATTCAGTGAACAGCTGCCGACAGCACAGCTTCACTGGATCATTGCAGACAAAGACTCCTGTATCGTTGTTGAGTCTATGAAAGATGGGCTGCATGTATATGATAATCCGGTAGGAGTGCTTACCAATAATCCACCATTCCCGAGTCAGATGTTTGCACTGAATAATTATGCCGGAGTATCCAGAAAACAGCCGGAGAGTACTTTTGCAGGAGTATTACAGCTTGATGCATATAGCAGAGGAATGGGTGGAATGGGAATACCTGGAGATCTTTCCAGCCAGTCAAGATTTGTGAAAGTTGCCTTTACAAAATTAAATTCGATCTCCGGTGAAGAAGAGGATGAGAGTGTAAGCCAGTTCTTCCATATCTTAGGATCCGTAGATCAGCAGCGTGGATGCTGTGAGGTGACAGAAGGCAAATATGAGATCACGATATACACGTCCTGTTGTAATACAGCAAAAGGTATTTATTATTATACGACTTATGATAATCATCAGATCACAGCGGTTGACATGCATGCGGAAAATCTGGATTCAGATCAGCTGATCTGTTATCCGCTTCTGTCCAAGGGCGAAGTCAGATGGCAGAATAAATAATACGAAAATGCACGGAGAAAGCATAACGCAGAACAACAGGAGGACAATATCGAGATTGTATGGAATGCAGATGTTAGGTTGATAATTGTGCAAGCACCGCCTGCACAATTTGTGCAACAAAAAAGAGGAGCCAGTCCAGACTCCTCAAAGGTACGTTATTTCAAAAAGTTGCTCTTGTGTTCCAGCGCGTGCAGATTATGATAGTCCTCATAAATAAGTCAATTTTGCAGATAAAATTAGCAACTCAGGAAAAAATGATTTGCTTGGAGAAATCGAAACGATAAGCTGAGATAATGGTTTCTCTTCTTTAGTGAGCCTATGAAATGACGAAATGTGGCTCGCCACATGGTGCTAACGCATACGACTGTTCTCCTCGTGGTGATGAATTGTTGAAGTTAAGTGAGCAAAAAGCAAAATCTGAACTTGTGAACTTAATTGCCAGTGCAGCAGGCGCATATACAGGGGCTGTTATCTCGCAAATATTCGATGCGGCGTAAGTAAAAAAGTTGGGCACGATCTTAACGAGCAATGCATGGCGGTACCCACTCATGCAAAATTTATAAGCCCCTGCCGCAGCAGGGGCTTATAAATCGCCTGTCTGGGATAAAATCCTCGAACCCCTTTGACACAGATTCCATCTGTGACTATGCATCGCAAGCGATGCTAAAGGAGCACGGTCAGCCACGACCGTGCTCCTTTAAATTTGTGCGGCTCTATGTCAATAGTTGGGATAGAGGTAAGCGCAAGAATGTGGTAGCATATATATATTATCGTTCCCAAGTGTCTCTGCTGTTCTTCTTGTTTTGCTTCTGCTGTGCCTGCTGTTTCTGACGCAGATGTTCACGGATGGAGCGAGCTTCCGTTTCCTCATGAAGTATATCAGCAACATCCCGCTTGCTGTCGTACATCATCAAGTAATCGTACTTATCTCCGTAAGCAGACTGCACACGGTCAACCACAGAGCGCTCCATTGCAGGACGCAGGTCGAGCCTTGCGTCCTGTAATTCGTCTGGGTCGAATTCTGCCGATTGCGTCTTCAAATCAGCATACTGCTGCAAAGCGTCGTTCAGCTCAGCCGTGTACTTTTCTTCCTGTTGCGACAGCTTTTTTAGTGCGGCTTCCATCGTGGAAATGTCCTTTTTCACAGCAGCGATACCGGCATCGTCACTGCATTCCAGCGAGTGCAGCAGCATATCCTTCTCGGATTTCAGCTCTTCCAATTCCTCGGTCAGCTCCGCAATATGGCGGGACAGTTCACACTGCTTCGGGATGAGATAGAGGGGTGTCTCCTTCTTTTGGGCAAGCAAAGACTTGCGTTCCTTGCCCTTGCCCCGAATCTCCTGAACCAGCTCGGTATAGCGCACCAGATTCGGCTGAACCGCGTGGATATAATCTTTCATGCGCTGCCTGCCCCGGCCGATATGCCGCAGCTGATAGCGGAAAACAATCATATTTGCCCGCAGCTTTTCCATCGCCTCTGCAATAACCGGGAGGGTGTTCTTTACCGCCTGTGCCAGCTTCCTGACCGCAGCTTTCAGCTCCCGCAGCAAGGCATTGTCCGCCTTGATCTGCCGGTTGATCTCGCAGCGGTCAGCAATGATCCCTTTCCGCTCCAGCGCCCGTGCGGTCACTCCCTCATGGATGGTAGGCTGCTCATCCAGACCTCTGGCTGCGTTGCTGCGGTGGTCGATTCGCTCCGCCCGTCCGGCGCGCTCCAGATAGAGATTGGTCACATCCGCCCATGCAGCCCGCCATGTCACAAGTTGCTCCTCACTATTCCAACGTTCGGAGATGGGGTTCTGTCTGCCGTAGCGGGTGCTCTTCGGATGCTTGTCAGCCCGGATGAGTCCCTGCGCCTCGGCAGCAGACGGTGTCATATAGACCTTCTTTTTGCCGACCTTGTAGGGATATTGCTTCTCCCAGCCTTCGTTCTGTGCCGTCTTGAACTCGGCGGCGGTGAAGCCTCGTTCCTCGCCGTTCTTGACGCAGAGATATTCTTTCTCGGTCTTGTACTGCCAGCGTCCCTGCTCATCCAGCGGGCGCACCGTCAGGAGAATGTGGGCGTGGGGATTGTGACCGTCGGTGTCGTGGATGGCAGCGTCGGCGCACATTCCATCGGACACAAACTGCTCCCGGATAAAGTCTTGCAGCAGCTCGATCTGCTGTTCCCGGTTTAGCTCTATGGGCAGAGCCACAACAAACTCACGGGCAAGCCTGCTGTCTTTTGCTGTCTCTACTTCCTCCACGGCGTTCCACAGTTTTTCTCTGTCTTGCCATTCCTGTGGGGCATATTCCGGCAGAAACATCTGCTGCCAGACAAGCCCTTGTTTTTTCGTGTAGTCGTGCTGAATCCCGTCGTAATCGTTATACAGGCGGGAGCAGCTCAAATAGGCAGAAGCAGCTACTGCGGAGCGGCCTGCGCCCCGGCTGACCACCTTCGCTTCCAAATGATAAATCGCCATATCTTCTTCACCTCGTTCTTCCTTTTTCTGTTTCTCTTTCGCAAAAGAGAAAATGCCCCGAAGATGAGCTTCGGGCATAGCCGCAAACAAAGCTGCCGGTGGCAGGTTTGTGCGGGCAGGGAGCAGACTGTTTCCAAAGCGGAAACAGCTGTGACCTGCGCAGACGATGACAGCAGCACTCACAAGTGCTGTGGCATTGTCTGGAGGCTGCCGCAGCAGCCGCATCCGCCTCGCAGAGCGCACGATTTCCGCAGGAAATACCACTGCCCTTTAGGGTGGTGAGTAAGTGCGCCCTTACGGGAGGAAAAGAGGAGGCCCCCGGTTTCCCGGAGACCTCCCAGCGGATTCAATTGTGCTGCGGCAGCTTCTGCATCAGGTAATCCTCCAGCGCAGACAGCTCCATCGTCCGCACCTCCGGCAGCACTTTCTCCAAGATTGCACCCTCCTGAATGAGCCTACGGGTACGGACCTTGCGTTCCTTGACCCGGTTCCGTGCCTGCGCTTCCTCCAAGCGGTGCTGTGCTTGCAACAGTTTCTTCTCTGCCTCTGTCATAAAAATCCCTCCTCACTTTCTCCGTTGCCAAACGATTTCGTACCCCAGCGCATCGGCAAGCTGGACGGCTTCAACATAGCGCAGGGACTCCCGCTGGAGCTTGTTGGACAGGTTGGATACGCTGTCAGACCAGCCGTGTTCGTCATGCAGCAGATCGACCACCTCCTGCATGGTCATGCCCTGACGGACGATGTACGACTTGATTTCATTTCTCAGATTGGATTTCATTTGGTTTTACCTCCATAATTTCGTATAATCGGTTTTCGTATCGGTGATGCCAGTGTGCTTGTCGGTGAAAAATCCGCTGTGCTGCAAATCCGCTCAGATTTCTGCCCGTGATGCCCTGTTCGCAGCAGCGCCCTATCGGCTTCATCGTTCGGCATGAGAACATACAGAACGGCAGGATATGCCGCAATCCGGAGCAGCGGATTCACGCTTCGGTAAATCACCTGATGGTGCAGTGCGTTCGACCTACGACAAAAATCTTTACGGATTTCACAAGCATTGATTTTGAAGCCGTTAAAATAGGCTGTCCGTGTACGGCTCGGTACGGCATAGACGGCTTGTGTACGCTGCTGTACGCCGGTTTTGTGTACCGAACGCCGATTCAGCGGCAGATTTTACACGATGCTGTGAATTGCTTCACCAAAGGCACAAGCAAAACCGTATTTTGCGGATGAAGTTGAAAAATGCCGTACAGAGTGTACGGCGTGTACGGCAATTTTGAAGTCCGGTTCTCATTTTTAATACGGCAGTGGGTTGACCACTTCAATGCCCATAAAACCGCGCACCCGCTTGCCACCGACATGGACATTGTTGGTGGCCTCTACATTGTAAAGGCGCTCGTTCTGCGCCAGTTCCGAGCTGAGACGATTTGCAGACATGGGCTTTTGCGCATTGTCCTCGCACCAGCGCTGATACGCCTCATACAGTGCCTTGGAGCTGGCTTCACTGTCGGCCTTGAAGCGGATATAGCCCTCAGATTGCAGAAACTCGATCACATTGTTGCTGCTGCGCTTGACCGTCTCCATATTCTCTCTGGGCTTGCCGGAAATGCTGAACTGATAGTTGTTCCCAATCAACCGATGCAGACCATCCAGACACCAGAGGAAGATGCCCTCCTTCTCCCGCAGCAGCTTATCCACCAGAAACGGATCATCCACTCGGCCAGCGGGCCGGTCTTTGGTGGTCAGCACGATCTGGCGGCGAAAGAAGCCGTCGGACTTGTCGTGCAGGGCGGTGAGCGCACCGTTTCCGAAGCAGAGAAAACGCACATAGAGCTGGCTCTGATAGCTCTGGACGCCTTTGCGCTCCATGTCCATCTTGCACTCAGAGGTCACGATGGATTTGATATAATTGGTCTTGGGCAGGGCGCTCATATCCATATCGTCATCCACCATCAGGAGCTTGTTTTCCAAGTCTGCACGGCTGAACCGGTTGCTCTCCACCTTCTGGATGCTGGTGGTGTTCATGCTGTCGCCCAGCAGGGAGCGTATGACCAGACCGATGCGGCTTTTGCCCTCGCCGCCCTTGCCGATGAGCATGAGCATTTTCTGCCCCTTGGTAGTCGGCAGCAGGCAGTAGCCGAGAAATTCCTGCAAGGTGGGAATATCCTCCGGGACAAGGAGTTCAGATAGAAATTGCAACCAGCGTTTCGGCGCAGGTGCGTTGGGATCATAGGAGACGGTGAGGCGGTTGTTGCAGTAGCTCTTGTCGGCGGTAAAGCTGCCGTCCATGAAGTACGTTCCGTTGGCAACATGGATGCGGTCGGTTTCAATGGGCAGCGGCGGCGAATACGCTTGCAGCTTGATGCTGGCCAGCAGATTTGTCACAACTTTGGACAGCCCGGAGGTCAGAACTCCGGAGATTTCCTCCAGAATGAGATTGCCGATTTGTCCCTCGTCCTCAATCAGCCCATCCACCGTGAACAGCCGCCCACGCACACATTTCATGGGGTGCTTGTCCAAAAACTGCTGGCAGAACAGCACCTCGTTGATGTGCCTGCCGTCGTACCACTCAGGCCACGTCTGCGGTGTCATATCCATCTTCCAATTCCTCCTTGTGAATTTTCTCTAACCTCCGTCGCAGCCCGTCCAGCTTTTCGTCCGCCATCTGCTGCTGAATTACTTCGGCACGTTCGTGGGAATCCCCGGCGCACAGAATATCTAAGTAGTATTCTGTCCGGTCGAGGTTACGGCAGGCTTCCACGAACCGTGCGTGAACAGGCTCGTCAGGTGACTGCGGCGCATACCGCACCTTCCAGTCCCGCATCACACGGGCATAATCGGACAGAACAGCAAAGCACAGCCGCTCGTTTTCCATGAGCTGCTGTGATTCTGTTTGCTGTCTGCGTTTTTCAAGGATTTCCTTTGTCGGCGGTCTGTCCGTGTCAATGCCGAAGTCTGCTGCAAGCCGCTGGGCGGCTTCGTAAATCGGCAAACCAAAAAAAGTTGGCGGCAAAGCCGATCACATCCCCATGTGCGCCACAGGCAAAACAATAATAATGATCGTCTGCCACGTATAGGCTGGGATGCCGGTCGTTATGAAAGGGGCAGAGGGCTTTGCCCTGCCGATTGACAAATACCCCATACCGTTCCGCAGTTTCCCGGCAGTTCACGCCATATTTGACGTTTTGAAAAAGGTTCATGCTGTATCCTCCGTAAAATAGATTCAAGAGGCAGTTTCTTCACCTCTCTGTCTGTTTTATGTTCAGATTTTCTGCGGACAGGCGGATGGCATGACAAGTTCATTTCAAAAAATATGACAGGTCT
>OHSZ01000952.1_pt1 | contig 8353 bp, 3 predicted proteins | sample 1578791 | NCBI WGS metagenome assembly OHSZ01 (sample SAMEA3879551, study PRJEB24766) | human gut metagenome | biome: human-associated habitat; feature: feces | place: USA | collected 1985/1987 | reverse complement strand
TTATCTAAATTAATAAATATCATGAATAAGAAATCATTTGCATCCACTATTATTGCAGTAATATTCGTTTGTCCGGTTTTGGCGGTGACACACACTTTCACACCAACCGACATCGGAAGTCTAAAGATCAAGATGTCTGACGGATCTTTACAACCTGGTGATACTCTGCTTTTACAAGATGGAACCTATTCCCATCTTGGTAAGGTTAGTTTTACAGGAAATGGAACAGCAGATTATCCAATTATACTGAAAGCAGCGAATACCGGAAAGGCTATCATATCCGGAACAACAGAAATACGTATGGCAGGCAGTTATCTGCAATTGGAAGGACTCTACTTTCATAAAGCTTGGGCATCTGACTTTGAGATGATAGAATTTCAACTGGATAAAGAACACCCAGCCACTCATTGCCGGATTACCCAATGTGCCATTGATGATTGCAATGACCCTGCCAAAGGAGAAAAACCGGGGGGAGGGACTGAAAACTGGATTGGACTACATGGAAACAATAATCGTATAGACCACTGTTATTTTGCCAATAAGCGCGCCCGCGGATTGGTTATACAAATTACAGTAGAAGACGGTGGAGATCACAATCACCACCAAATAGATCATAATATATTTGGTTATGGTGCAGAAATCATACGCGTGGGTAATTCCTGGTCATCACAACTGCCTTCCTACAGTATCATCGAAGAAAATATATTCTATCATTGTGACGGAGAAAATGAAATTATTTCAGTAAAATCCGGTTTCAATACCGTACGCCGTAACTTGTTTTACGAATCACGCGGTGGATTAGTATGTCGCCATGGACATAATAATATCATAGATTCCAATGTCATCATAGGTAATCAGCTCCCCGGGACTTCGGGTATCCGTATTATCAACCAAGGCCATACTGTCAGTAACAATTATGTGGAGGGGGTAACGGGGAAAGGTTCCAGTGCCGCATTTATTCTGCGCATGGGGGTATATGAACGTCCCAGTGCCCCGGAAGATTATGAAGATGAAAAACTTAAATCGTATCATCGGGCAGCGAATATCGATATCGCTTTCAATACTTTCGTGGATTGTGCCGAACTGAACTTTGGAGACGGACAAGGAGATAAGGAACCGCAAAACGTACGTTTTGCGCATAACCGAATCTATTCTCCCAATACTTTCCCAAATATCAAAATCAATAATCCGGCTATATTTCCCGGCACTACATTTGTCGATAATCTCTGTCAGTTCAAAAGCAAAGAATCACCGGCTATTAAAGGATTTCAAAGTATTACATTCAATAAAGAGCAAATAAAGGCTCAACGCCGGCAAGCCGTCTCACCCGCAGATTGTGGTACCACCTGGCACAGCGCTGAGCTAAATGAAATAGATACTCTTACAGGATTAATGCAACAATAATCAATCACCAATATTGCCGATGTCTGGTTTCGCCGGGCGTCGGTAATATTTTACACGTCATTCTACCTTTAATGCAATCTTTTGTTTCGGAAGCCCCTTAGATTCTACTGTAAGTACTACTTTTCCCTGCTTCATATACTGGCTACGCAAAATGACTAATGCCAAACCGTTATAAGCATCTCTTTCTGATAACTGGAATGGTAATAGGCTGGTTGCGTCTCCATTATCTGTAGCTATAATCTCAGCAGGCCCTGTTACAGAAAACTTCAAATGATTCTTAGAACGAGGAACAACACGACCTTGAGAGTCCACAACAGCTACACGGATAAATGATAAATCAGTACCATCATTTTTAAGCTCTGTTTTCTCTGCCGTTACTTGTAAAGCGGCTGGTTTTCCAGTGGTCTCTACAAGCTCTTCCGCCCACTTCTGACCGTTCTTATAAGCTATGGCTTTCAAACTTCCCGGTTCATAACGTACATCATCCCAGGTCAAACGGTCATACGAATGAGCTTTCTCTCTACGCCCCAGTGACTTACCATTCAAAAACAGCTCAACAGCATCTCCCGAAGTATAAATATGAACGGGAGTTATTTCACCAATCCGCTCTTCCCAGTTCCAATGAGGTAATATATGCACAGTGGGCACATCAGGACGCCAATAGCTCTTATAATTGTAATAACGATCCTTCGGAAAACCACATAAATCGACAATACCAAAATAAGAACTGCGAGAAGGTGTTTTAATTTTGCCTAACTCTTCCAATTCCTTTCTAGCCTTTTCTAATTCATTCGGATCACTGAAGTTTAACAAATTGGTCAGATCTTTATTATAAGGAGTAGGTTCGCCCAAGTAATCGAATCCGGTCCACACAAACTCACCACTCATAAACGGATATTCTTCATTCATTTTAAATTGAACCTCAGGAGCACATCCCCATCCTATAGTTGTCATATCATATGATGAAAGCTGGAAGCCGGAACGGCTATCGTTAACGTCAGTAGTTACAGGGAAGAAATATTCCCCACGAGAACTCGTTGCAGAGGAAGTTTCACTGGCATGATAACGGCGAGTAGGATTCTGCTCTTTAAAAACCGGATAAGTTTTATGGAAATAGTTCAGACCAAATATATCCACCTGATTCACAATATCACGGAAAACAGCATCCCGCTTATTACACCCTAAAGAAGTAGGCCGTGTAGGATCTTCATCGTGACAGTAAGCTGTCAGGTTACGAGCTATTATGACTCCCTGATCAGTCGTCTGATCAGGCATTTCATTACCTATACTCCACATAATTACAGAAGGATGATTACGATAATGACGTACCAATGAGCGCATATCTGCTTCACTCCAATCATCAAAAAGAAGATTATAATCATTCTTGCGTTTCCCTTTTTGCCAAGTATCTGCTAATTCAAGCTGCATCATCAGTCCCATACGGTCACAGAGAGCAACCAACTCCGGTGCCGGTGGGTTATGTGAAGTACGAATGGCATTTGCACCCATCTCTTTCATGATACGTAACTGCCTTTCGGCAGCCACTTCATTAAAAGCAGCGCCCAAAGCGCCCAAATCATGATGCATACACACACCTTTAATAGCTACCTTTTGTCCATTCAGCATGAAACCTTGGTTATGGGTAAATTCAATTGTACGAATTCCAAAAGGAGTTTCATAACTATCCATTTCTTTTCCATCCATGAATACCCGGCTGACCGCTACATAGCAATTTGGAGTATCAATATCCCACAACTTCGGTTTATCTACTTTAAATTGAAAGCGGGCACTCGACCAGCTATCTTTTTTAATCGCAATATCCTTAGTCATACTTGGAGTCACCTCTTCCCCCACAGGACGTCCATCTTTCCCTTGCAGATATACACTTGTCTGCAACTTTACCTGAACATCTTTTCCAGCATGATTCTCAATATTCACTCCCATTTCCATAACAGCAATTTCAGAATCAACCTGCTGGTTTCGTACAAAAGTTCCCCATTGCTCCACGTGAACAGGAGACGTTTTCACTAACCATACATTCCGATAAATACCACTACCCGGATACCAACGTGAAGTATCGTCCGGATTATCCAATCGAATAGCCAACACATTCTTTTGTCCGGCCTTTATATAAGGTGTCAGATCAAGACGAAAAGAAGCATAGCCATAAGGCCATCCACCCACATATTGCCCGTTACACCACACGGAAGCGTATGACATCGCCCCATCAATATCAAGATAAATTTGTTTCCCGGCATCATCCTGCGATAACTCCAGTGTTTTACGATACCAGCGTATCCCCCAATAAGGTAACTTTCCAGTCGAACCGTTATAGTCAATATTGAAAGGCCCTTCAATAGCCCAATCATGGGGTAAATTCAGATGTCGCCATTCACTATCATCAAAATCAGATTTTACATAGGCTATATTTTCTCCCGGATTGCCTTCCGGTCTCTGATGCCTCTTCCCAAATATAATAAAGTCATTGGTACAAGGTAATAAATAAGGCTTTAGTCTAGAGTAATGTAATGCAGCACCTACCCCATCCGGATCATCTATCTGATAACGCCAGTCACGATTAATGTTTATGCGCTCACGCACCATTGAGGTATTTGCACAAACAACATCTCGCCCCACAATGAGTACAAAACTCAATAAAATAAGAAATCTGTTTTTCATACTATTCTGTTAAATTGTTAGCACTACAAAAGTAAGGAATAGAAAGATAGACGATTATCAATATTATCTATGTTTCTGTTAATACTGTCTCAAATATCTTTTAATATGGACCTTATTTATCAACTTTGTATGCAAATAGCATGTTGCTAAATACAGTTTCAATTCATAGTTAATAACCAACAAATTTAAAAAGCCATGTACAAATATTCTAAGGATGGAGTTTCCGTACTCACAGTATTAGATAAAAGAAAACAAAAGATGAATGGATTATTTCCCATAAAAGTACAAGTTATCCACAACAGAAAACAGAAATATTACTCCACCGGGCAAGAAGTTTCTATTAGAGACTGGGAAGTATTACCACATACCAAAAATCGTCACTTATCTGAAGTACGACGTAACATCGAAAATAGTTTTTCTTTAATCAGGCAGCAAGTCGAATTTCTATCTTTTCAAGGTGAATTTCATTTTGACATCTTAAATGCACGCTTAGGTAGATATTCTGATTTTTCAGTGAATGCTTTATTTCATAAGAAGTTAGAGGAGTTAAAGGAAAATGGACAAGCCAATACTTATCTGTCTTATAAAGGTTCATTAAACAAAATAGAACAGTTTGCAGGAAAGCACATTTCTTTTCATGAAATTACCATCAACTGGTTAAACCGTTTTGAACATCACTTATCCGCATTAGGAATCAGCTACTCCAGCATGGGATTTTATTTCAGAAATCTCAAATGTATTCTCAATATAGCACGTAAAGATGGTATCATCAAAGAAAGTCAGTATCCTTTTGGAAAAGGAAAGTATGAAGTACCCACTGGATGTGGACGCAAATTGGCATTAAACCTGAAAGAAATAAAGAAAATTATTACTTATAATGATGGAACCCAAAAGACTGAAATTTATCGTGATCTGTGGTTCTTCTCTTATTTATGTAATGGCATTAATTTTCGTGATTTATTATACTTACAGTACTCCAATATCATCAATGGAGAAATCTGCTTCATACGTGCAAAAACAGCCAGAAACACCAAACACAGTAAGATTATCCATGCAGTCATCACGCCCGAGATGCAAAAGATAATAGAGAAATGGGGGAATCCACCTAAGTCACCTGAAACTTATATTTTTCCTTTCGCTACCGGAAAAGAAAATCCGTTTGAAAGAGTAAAACTGGTAAGGGATGTTGTCACTGAATGTAATCAGATACTTTATAAAATTTCCCATAAGACAGGCATTCCACGCGTCACGACCTATTCAGCGCGTCATTCATTTGCAACAGTATTAAAGCGCAGTGGTGTCAACATTTCCTACATATCTGAAAGCCTTGGGCATTCCAATTTAGCTATTACCGAAAACTATCTCGCAAGTTTTGAAGCTGAAGAAAGGAAAAAGAATTCAATACTCTTAACAAGGTTCGATCTATAAAACAAATATGTATATGTAAATAGCATGTTCCGTAGTGACGGGCAAAAACTATTTCCATCTCTTTCTTTTCACAAGATCAAAATAATAACTGCTTTTCATAGACAGAGTTAAAATGATGTATTGATATTATGTAAAAACAATCTATTATGAACAACTCAAAAAGAATTCTAGGTGAAATCCCTTGTTAATTTAAGTCTAATTAAAAAAAGTAGTTTAATGAAAAAGAAAGAACACAAATCGAAATCGCTGTTATGGCGGTTTTTCCTCGTTCTGTTTGCATTTTCTATGAGTTTTAATCTATATGCTCAGGAAATAACAACAACTGGTACGGTTGTCGATCAAAATGGGGAACCTCTAATTGGAGTAACGGTTTCCGTTATGAAAGGTAGTAATGGGACAATTACTGATATTGATGGTAACTTCTCTATTAAATGTAACAAAGGTGCTACATTGAAATTTAGCTATATTGGATATAAGGATGCAACGCAGGTAGCAATGGGTACTAAAATGAATATAGTACTAACGGAAGACGCCCAGGCATTGGATGAAGTTGTAGTCATAGGTTACGGTACGGTAAAGAAGAGAGATTTGACAGGTGCTATCTCCACTGTAAATGCCAAAACGATTGAAGAACGTCAACCGACTGATATCTTTCAAGCATTACAGGGGGAAGTGTCCGGTCTGCAGATTTCCAATAACTCAGGTGCTCCTGGGGATACAGGTACTATGCTGATTCGTGGTGCTTCTACTATGGGATCAGGTGTTACTCCGTTATACATTGTAGACGGTGTGGCAGTAGATAATATTTCTACTATCAATCCTGCCGACATTGAAAGCATGGAAATTTTGAAAGATGCTGCTTCAGCCGCTATTTATGGTTCCCGTTCGGCTGCTGGTGTAATTATCATCAGTACTAAACGTGGCAAAGAAGGTGCTCCTGCCAGAATTTCAGTGAAGTACAACCACTCAATGAAGAAGCTAGGACATAAGATTGATCAGGCAAATGCATTTGAACGTTATTTGAAAGAAAGAGCCGGTAATGCAGGAACTTCTTTATGGAAAACCAGTAATGACTCTTTGCATCCCAACTTCATGGCTGATAATGACTATCAGGATTTGATTACCCGTATGGCTCATTCCAACCAGGTTGATATTAATATCAGTGGTGCAAAGAATAAAATGAGTTATTATACAAGTATTGGCTATTTGAACGAGCAAGGTATTGTACTAAATAGTTATTTGAATCGTGTAACTTCCAGAACCAACGTTGATTTCGCTGTGTCGGATCGTTTCAAATTAATGAGCCGTTTCAATGTGGCTTATACTGATAAGAATAACATCAATACCGGTGGTGTAATCAATCAGGCATTACGTCGTCCGCCACAAATGGCACTTTACTTTCCTGATGGATCTTATGTATATAATAATGGCGGTCAGTTCAATCCGATAGCTGATGCTTATGAACGTGTTAATAAAAGTGTTTCTTACTCAGTTTCTTTGTATCAGGGAGCGGAATTTCAGCTTATGAAAGGCTTGATCTGGTCTGCCAATGTACAGGGTGAATTGAAAGTTAACCGTAATGACCAGTTGATCCGTGGAGATTTAGTTTCTTCAGGCATCAGTTCCGGTTCTAATGATGCAAAAATCCCTCGCAAATTATCTGCGGAAACTTACATTAACTTTGCCAGAGATTTCAAAGATCATTCAGTAGGCGCTATGTTCGGTACCAGTGTCGAGGATTGGCGTGATGAAACATTTCACTTAGAAGGTAGCGATTATGTATCAGAATCGATCCTTACTTCTAACGCTCAGCAGGTGAAAGACCTGACAAAAACTAAGACTACTTATGAAAGTCATGCTATGGCATCTTTTTTCGGACGTGTAAACTATAGTTATAAAGGAAAATATATATTTACGTCAAATCTTCGTTATGATGGTTCTTCACGTTTTGTTGGTAACCGTTGGGGATTATTCCCGTCTGCATCTGTTGCATGGCGTGCTTCTGATGAATTCTTCTTTGACTGGGCAAAACCTGTACTGACTGATGCTAAATTCAGACTTAGCTGGGGTACAAATGGTAATGAACGTGTAGGTAACTATGAATCAATTAACCAATATAATATTGGTTCATATTATAATGGCGTCATCGGAGTTACTCAAACGGATAAGTTGGCCAACCTTGATTTGAGTTGGGAATCGACGGAACAAACTAATATTGGTTTGGATGTAACATTACTTGACGGACGAGTTTCTTTAGTGGCAGAATATTATATCAAGAAGACTAAAGATTTGTTGGCCGATGAAGTTATCCCTTCAGAATTAGGTGTTAGTAGTATGCGTGTCAATATGGGTAATATTGAGAATAAAGGTATTGAGCTGACAATAAATGCAACTCCTGTTCAGCTTCGTGATTTTTCATGGCAGACCATTCTTACCTATACTAAAAACAAGAATAAAGTATTAAAGCTATCGGAAGGCAAGAGCTTTGTGGAAGATGGTAAATACTTAATTGAAGAAGGTTCGCCTTTGGGACAATGGTTCGGCCAAAAAGCCTTGGGTATTTATGCCACAGATGAAGCAAATGCATATATCAAGAATAGCGACGGTTCATTTGGTGACCGCTTGATTCCTGTGTATCAAAGAGATCCGAATAACTATAATAACTATATTTATGGTTCTAACGGTAAGCCCATTTTCTCACACTATGAGACAAAAGGTGGTCAGAAATATGCAGGTGATGTAGGTCAAATGACTACCGCTGGTTCGGTGAGCAAAGGTGGTGATATAATCTGGGATGATTTGGATCATGATGGTGTAATTGGCGATTCGGACAGACGTATTT
>OHSZ01000944.1_pt1 | contig 8406 bp, 9 predicted proteins | sample 1578791 | NCBI WGS metagenome assembly OHSZ01 (sample SAMEA3879551, study PRJEB24766) | human gut metagenome | biome: human-associated habitat; feature: feces | place: USA | collected 1985/1987 | reverse complement strand
GCTCGTGCAGGAAGTGCTTGGTCTGCCGCTGGAAGGAAAGGTTGTCGGATTCCTCCATATCATAAATGATTCCCTGGCAGATATTGTAAAGAGCGATGAGACAAAAGTGCTCTACGGACAGGACTACTTCTATGAAGAACTCCTCGGACTGAAATTCAAGATCACCCCGTTCTCCTTCTTCCAGACCAATTCCCTTGGCGCGGAAGTTCTCTACAGCACCGCCCGCGAGTTCGTCGGCGAGACGAAAGACCGCACGATCTTCGACCTCTACAGCGGAACCGGAACCATCGCCCAGATCCTTGCACCGGTCGCAAAAGAAGTGATCGGCGTGGAAATCGTGGAAGAAGCTGTTACAGCTGCAAAAGAGAACGCAGAGGCAAACGGCCTTACCAACTGCAGTTTCCTCGCCGGAGACGTGCTGAAGGTGATCGATGAAATCGAAGAAAAACCGGACTTCATCGTTCTTGATCCACCGCGCGAAGGAATCCATCCGAAGGCTCTGCCGAAGATAGTTGATTTATATAGGTGTGAAAAAATGCTTTACATCTCCTGCAAGCCGACTTCTCTTGCGCGGGATCTGGTAGAGTTTGCAAAATATGGATACCGTGTAGAAAAAGTCTGCTGTGTTGATATGTTTCCGGGAACGGTGCATGTGGAAGTCGTGTGTTGTCTACATCGGGTGAATTCGTAGAAGTCCTTAATTTCAGGCACTTTGCGAGGTATATGAGTTTCAAACCAACAGGTAAACAGGGCAAGAAAAAGCAGATTATGAATGGCATCGAAGTGTCAGTAGTATTGCATCTGGTATGAGGAAACACATTCGGATAGAATTAACATTTTTTATTTAATAGCATAGAGAAAAGCCAAAAGGACGCTTGTTTTCAGAACTTCTGGAAGATGAGTGTCCTTTTCTTTTATCCCAAGGCAAAGGAGCAGATAAAAAATGGCAAGGAAGAAAGAAATGTGTTCATCAGAGAATCACGAGCCGGGTGCAGGTATTGTACTGATGAAATTGGAAGAGCTGCATAGCTTTGAAGGACACCCGTTTAAAGTAGAGAGAAATCAGGAACTGTTTGAACTGCGATGCAGTATTGAGAAGGAAGGCGTATTAGTTCCACTTCTGGTGAGAAAAAATCCACATGGTGATGGATATGAAATTATAGCCGGACACAGACGAAAAGAAGCTGCACTATGGGCAGGACTTATGGAAGTGCCGGTTATTATCCGGGAACTGGATGATGATCAGTCGGTTATAGCGATGGTGGACAGTAACCTCCAAAGAGAGAAGATACTGCCAAGCGAAAAAGCGTTTGCCTATAAAATGCGTCTGGAAGCAATGAAGCACCAGGGAAGAGCAGAAGCAGATACTTCGGACCCACTGGAACCGAAGTGTAAGACAGAACTGGTGAATGTATCAGAACTGGAAGCAGAATTACAGAAACTTGGAAAAGTAAAAATCCAGAAAAAAGGCGGAGCAGAAGGCAAGCGAAGCAATGAACAGCTCGCCAGTATGGTTGGCGAAAGTGTGACACAGATCAAGCGATATATCCGGTTAACCCATCTGATTCCGAAGATACTGGATATGGTTGATAAAGAAATACTTGCGATCCGGTCAGCAGTGGAGATATCGTTTCTGAGCGAAGAAGAACAGTATGAACTCCATGCAGTCATGGAACTGGAACAGAGCATTCCTAACATTTCTCAAGCAAATCGGTTAAAGCGTATGAGCCAACAGAAATGCCTTGATATGAATAAGATTTATGAGATTCTGCAGGAAATCAAACCGAATCAGAAAGAACAGATTAAATTGCCATTGGAAAGAATTGGTAAATATTTTCCAACAGCGTATACTCCAAAGCAGCAGGTTGATTTGATTGAAAAATTATTAAAGAATTGGGCAAAACAAAATGTAAAATAAAAATGGAAATATGAAAAGGACGGTAAGTACTATGGAAAAACTGACTTATACAAATGTAAATGGATACCTGATTCCGAACATCACCTATAAATCCGGTAATCAGATGGAGCAACTTGGCAAATATGGATTCTTACGCAGAGATTATCTGAAGAACCATCGGAATTCAACGTATCAGGTGATGCTTTTACAGGATACCATTGGAGAGCATCTTCTGGAAGTGGACAAGGCAGCCAGAGAACGGGAAGAAGTGATCTTGAAGCAGTTGGAAGAAAAAGAACCACTGCCAGATAAGGAGAAAAATCAGATGGCATGGGTAAGAGCAGCCAATCAGCACAGAGCGATTGCAGAAGAGATTATCCTGAAAGAATTGATTTATGTATAAGGAATGCCAGTAATCAATCTGGCAGGTAACTGATAAAAATAGAATATTGTGAGCGAAGTAAGGCGTGAGTCATAAAATATGGCTTGCGTCTTTCTTTTTGCCTGAAAGGAAGTGATAAGTTTGAACAAGAAGTTTTTGAAGCATTATATGGAAACCAATCCAGAAGGGACAGCACAGACCTATATCTTTCTGGTGGACAATCAGGATATCGCATTGAATATTGTGATGTCAGGTTATCAGGCACTTTGTCTGGTGCAGGAAGATGACGGATATTATTTCAGTGCAGATTCCTTTATAGAGGAAATGAGATCTATTCAGTTTACTGGAAGCTGTCAGAGTGCCTATCATTATGTGACTGCCTGTACGGTGAAGTGGATGAATGATAAGTTACAGACATTTTTCAAAGACGCTGGTCTTGATGGAAAAGCGGGCTGGCAGTTGTTCAAAGAGAAGGAGTACCTTGGCAAACTGGATAATCAGAAAGAAGTTGAGAAATTACTGAAACAGTATATTCTTCGGTTTGAGCGAGATCCAAAAGAAGAACCGGAACTGAGCCGGTTTCACTTATTTGATGCAAAAGGAAATGTGAAAGGTGTCCGGGATATGGAGATTGTAGATTATCTGGTGGAGAATGTTCAGTTTTTTGTGGTGGGAATCACACCGTATTATTATGAGCATGGTGTTTTCCTGGAAGACCATGATGGGGTAAGAATGAAATACCGTATCCAGAAGCTGATCTATCGTGACCAGGTACAGAGTGGAGTGATCAAAAGAATCTATAATCTGCTGATCACACAGCCAAAAGTTCACCGAGAGGCATATGAACTAAATAAACAACCTGTGAGGTGGATCAACTTCAAAAATGGATATTATGATCCGGTTACGGGTGAAATGCTGGAACACAATCCGGATTATCTGACAATCAATCAGATTCCATTTCCCTATTATCCAGAGGATTGTGAGCAGGTGTTACAAGGTGGAGAAAATATCAAAAAGTATCTTGCATCGTCTCTTCCAAATAAAGAAGAACAGCAGACATTCTGGGAGTATTTTGGATACTGCATGACACAGGATACGCAGTTTCAGAAATTCCTTACACTGAAAGGAAATGGTGGAACTGGAAAGTCGGTGGCAGTATCGCTGATCCAGCATGTCGTTGGAATCACCAATATGTCCAGCATTTCTTTACAGGATTTGAACAAACGATTCTATGCGACTGGAATGTACGGAAAGCTGTTAAATGCCTGTGCGGATATTCCATGCAAGGCAATGGAGAATACAGATGTATTAAAGAAAGCAGTCGGTGAGGACACACTGATTTATGAGAAAAAAGGACAGGATGCAATTCATTTCCACTCTTATGCGAAGCTGCTTTTTTCTACCAATGAAATGCCGCAGAATCTTGAGGATAAGTCAGATGCTTTTTACCGTAGACTACTGATTCTCGATATGAACCGGGTAGTAAAAAGTGGTGAAAAAGATCTGCACTTAAAGGAAAAGGTACAGGCAGAATCCGATTATGCAATTCATATGGCGATGATTGCATTGAAAAATCTGTACGAACAGAGAAAGTTCACGGAGAGCGAACACAGCAAAGAATGTGTAAGAGAAGTGCAACGGACGTCAGATAGTATCTGTGCTTTTATTGATGAGTCATTGGTGCGTGCCAAAGGAAAACGTCTGAAACGAAGTGAAGTGTTCCATATGTATGAGGAATACTGCAAAGAGAATGGCAGACAGGGGCATGGTAAATCCAACTTTTTCAGGAATATGACAGATAAAGGTTTCCTTCTGAAGCAGTACAATGGTGAGTTTTATTATCAGGATATTGCAGTTAAGGAAGAAGATTTTTGTCCTGTAGATCCAGAAGAAAGAATACCTTTTGAAGAAACAGATACAGATTATAAACAGTTACAGTTAAATATGAATCAGGGAATTAAGGGCATTTAGGGCAAAATAAGCAAAAAGAAATGTTACCGGAGCAGGAGAAATAACAAAGATAGCTGCCAGAGTACATAAAATTTTGCTTTTTTTACACTGACTGCCCTTTTATGTATCAACATTTTAGCTGATACAAATATAGGTTTTTCCCGAATTTGGGAAAAAGTAAAAAAATAAAAATTAAGAAAGTGTGAGGTATGATTATGAGAATGATGAAAAACAACAATAATGAAACAGTTATGGTGATCGGGATTGATCATGGGTATGGAAACATGAAAACAGCCACCAGATGCTTTCCATCCGGTGTAGCCAGATATGACAAGGAGCCAATCTTCCAGAATAATCTTCTTGTTTACAATGGCATGTATTACCAGATCGGAGAGGAACACAAGGAGTTCTGTGCAGAGAAAACGCAGGACGAGGACTATTATGTGCTGACACTGGCGGCTATCGCAAGGGAACTGGATGGGAAAGGAATGAATCAGGCGAAGGTGCACATTGCAGCCGGACTTCCGCTTACCTGGGTAGCTACACAGAAAGAAGATTTCCAGAAATATCTTCTCCAGAATGAATGTGTGGATTTTACATTCCGCAATAAAGAATATCATGTGGAGTTTGCAGGAGCTGATATTTACCCACAGGGATTTGCAGCAGCTTTTTACCGTTTACAGGATTTCAAAGGAATCAACATGCTTGTGGATATTGGAAACGGGACTATGAACATCATGTATATCAATAATTCCCGTCCATTAGAGAAGAAATGCTTTACAGAGAAATATGGAACGCACCAGTGTGTGCTTGCAGTCAGGGAATCTTTGTTGAAAGAACTGGGAACAGTGGTGGATGATCTGGTGATTGAGCAGGTGATTCGTACCGGGACAGCAGATATTGGTGAGAAATATCTGACAGTCATTCGTAAAGCTGCCGGAGATTATACGAAAGAAATCTTTCATAAGCTGAGAGAACGGGAATATAATCCAGAACTGATGCGTCTGTATGTGGTCGGCGGTGGCGGTTGTATGATCCAGAATTTTGGAGAATATGACAAGAGCCGGGTGACAATTGTACGGGACATCTGTGCCACAGCGAAAGGCTATGAAGCAATGACCGTAAGGAAAATCCAGAGAAACGGAGGGATGCTTGTATGAGAAAAGAACGGAAAATCATCAACACAAATATCCGTTTGAATCTTTGTGATGAACAGGACAGGCAGGCATGGGAATATTTGCAGACGATGGACAGGGAAAAATATAAATCGTACACCAGAGCAGTTGTAGTTGCTTTAAACGATTATTTTTCCAGAGAGTACAGGAATGAAGCAGATCCGTATCTGGAAACCAGAGAAAAGGAAGATGCGTTTTTGGAAAGAGTGGAAACAGCTATCCGGGATGGAGTGAAAGAATCTGCCCCGATGGCTATAGCGAAGAATCTGATGGAAATGCTTGTACCGTTTGTAAAAGAATCGGTAGGAGAAATTAATCTGCTGGACAGAACACTAACAATGGAGAAAACGGATGGAGAGATTGCAGAAGATAATCTGGACTGGGAGAAAGAAGCTGATATGGATGCAGCACTGGATTTTGCAGACAGTTTTTAGCTGATTATAAAAGAAAAGCAGTCTGGCTTACATAAAATAAATCAGACTGCTTTAAGTGGAGCTATTCTTTTTTCTTGGGTAAGGACGTTTATCATCTGTCAGGTTTAGCAGATAATCAACGCTGGTATTATGAAATTCAGCCAGTTTAATCAGAATGTGAGTAGGGATATCGACATCACCACATTCATAATTACTGTAAATACGCTGACTGCAATTTAGGATTTCACCCATATTCTTCTGCGTAAGGTCACGATCTTCACGCAGATCCCGTATTCTCTGATACATGCGTTTCACCTCTAGCATAATAATAACTTAGCGAGATATTCACTATTGAAATATAGCGAGAAATTCGCTACACTGAATTTAAAAATGCAGGAGGGAGAAGTACAGAGTGAAAGAGAAAGTGAAAAAGGTGCTGGTGTGGATTTTTGAGTTTGTCTTATTTTGTGGATATTTCTATGTTTTATTCGTGAATCTGGTATGTGGATTTGGATATGGAGGGATAAGCAGCAGAGGACAGGCAATAAAGATTTTGTGTGCTTCGTTCTTTCTTGCAGCGGGATTGCCAGGATTGATCTGGTATCAGCATCGCAGACTTATGAAACTGGAGAATTTATTACATGACCTGCTTGAAATTTGCGACAAAATAAAATAGCAGTAACAGGAAAAAGGACTGACAGTAAAGAATAGTTTTACGAAAACAGAATAGCAGAAAAAGACAATAGCAGTGATAGCATTTCAGACATTATGAGTTGGAGAAATGTTCATGACTGCTATTTTTATGCCTTTCAGCAGAAATAGAAAGCAGTTCAGAAAAAGAAAGACAGAAATAACAGGGAAATATGGCAGAAAGGTGTTTGCAGATGAGAGGGGTGTACAAACAGGCAAAGAAAAGATATAGGGTGCCGGATACGGCACATGATTGTCCGATACTTCGCATCGGAGTGGTGCATGACCAGCCTGTTTCAGAAAGGGAAAATCTATGAAAGGTGGAGCTTTTCTCTTTCTTCCGCAGTCAGCTCCTGCACCACAAACCCACCGTCATCTCCATTTGGATTTGATAATGTAGGGTGGAAAATATTGCCTGGCGGGTGTCGATTCAGTGGTGGGGAGATGACAGGCAAGTTTCGCAAAGTGGCAAGCCACTATGCACCGGAGCCAGCCTTTGGGCTGTTCCTAAACTTGCCAGAGGGCTCCGCCCCTTGGAACCCCGGCACGTCAATGGCGTAAGTATTCCTGCGAAATGTCCACCGGACATTCCTACGGAACACTTACTGATTGACTAGGACGCTGTCCTGCACCTGTATAAGAGAGCGTTGCACTCTCTTATAAATCTCCTACCAATATGCCGCCAGAACGCTGTGGCTGTTAACAAAGAATGAAAATCAAGCAATGAAAGGAGACAAAAGCCTATGAGAAAACGAAATCATACAGTAACCATACGGATGAATAAAGAGGAATACGATTTGTTTCAGAGCAAGGTTAAAGAATCCGGAAGAACACAGCAGGAAGTTGTGATAAAAGCAATCGCAGGCTTGAAGATAGCATCGGCAGAGGAAGTGGAAGAACTGAAAAGATTGAACCAGATGTTTGCAGATATTCTCAGTCAGCTTTGTGGAGCTACTACAAATATCAATCAGATTGCAAGAAAGCTGCATACAGATGGAGAAGTTCCAAATGACAGTACGCTGTATTTCCTCAATAAAAATATTCTTAAGTACCGGAAGGAGAGTGAAAAGATATGGCTATTAATAAGACGATTAATAAGCGGACAAATACACATGGAGCAATGAGAAATTGTATTGAATATGTTTTACGACAGGACAAGACAAGTGAGCTGCTTACTTATATAACAGGCCCGTACTGTCACAATGAAATTAATTATGATCTGGTGTACAGAACCTTTTTGGAAGAAAAGAAGATGTGGGATAAAGATTCTGGGAGAATGTACGCTCACAACATTATTTCCTGGCATAAGGATGAGCAGATCACCCCGGAGCAGGCATTTGAATTTGGAAAAGAGTTTGCAGAAAATTGGTTCAGTGGATTCCAGACCTTAGTGGCTGTGCATAAGGATAAAGACCATATCCACTGCCATTTGGTTACTAATTCAGTGAGTTATGAAGATGGGAGAAAGCTGCATAACACCAGAAAAGATCTGGAACGTATGAAACAGCTTACCAATCAGATGTGCCGGGAACGAGGACTGACCGTTGCCGAAAAAGGAAAGCATTTTGATGGAAGTCAGATTGAAAAAGGGGAAGTCATTGCATGGAGCAAAGACAAATATAATCTGTTCCGTCAGCAGGTAAAGGATAGCTTTGTAGCGGACTGTGCAATGGCAGTGTTAAAAGCACTGGAAAATTGTATCAGCAAAGAAAAGTTTATAGAAAAAATGAAGCAGTTCGGATGGAACGTAAACTGGACAGAGAAACGGAAGCACATTACTTTTCAGAACCAAGAGGGAAAGAAAGTACGTGACAGTAATCTGTTCAAAACATTTCATTTGGATATCAGCAAGGAGGGACTAGAGAATGAATTTAATGGAAATAGGAAAAAAGCCAGAGA
>OHSZ01000942.1_pt1 | contig 8426 bp, 7 predicted proteins | sample 1578791 | NCBI WGS metagenome assembly OHSZ01 (sample SAMEA3879551, study PRJEB24766) | human gut metagenome | biome: human-associated habitat; feature: feces | place: USA | collected 1985/1987 | reverse complement strand
TCTTCCACATAGAATACCTGCTCTTCCTTCCCGCGTGTCAAATTGCGCAGCCACAACAAGGCACCTTCAGGAATATTCCGATAGATTAATTCATTAGTAGTAGCAGTCTGTACTCCCAAAGAAATCCATCCCTTCACGCCAGACTGATAGAATAATTCATACACATTGCCCGGAGTGATAAAATTATCATCATTGCGAGGAACGAATAATATCTTTTTTATGGCGCGAGCACGTTGCAGGTCAAATACGATGGAATCCTGCGGCCCTGATGAGTAATAGAATGTCAGCCAATCATCATCACACGCCTTGTCTATGTCGTGCGCGGGATTCTCATCCACCGGACCACCACCGTATATGGCTTTCGAAGGAAGATGTTCTTCACTGTCCACACTATCAAAGAATGCCAGTTCTGCAATTTCCGCCCTACAATCTGCTGTGGGATAGGCAGGAGGCGGTGGAGTGAAACGCACATAACGATAAGGGCGTGAAATCTTCGGATAATAATAATTGAGGTTGGTACGGGGAGTATCGGTCAAGCAACAAAGCAGCTCACTCGTACGGAAATACCGGTCATTACTCACTTCAATCTCAGCACCTGTCATGGTAGCCATATAACCATAAAGGTATTGTCTTAACGGGTATTTTCTCCTTATATGGGCAGTGACCGCCTTCGACATATCCGGTTCAAAATAGCGTAGATTTCCGTCTACTACCATAAAAGGATATCCGGCAGGAGAACGCGTTCCGTTCTCAGAGGTCAAAGGTTGGAAAATGACGCCCGGTTCTATATTGTTCACCCGTGCTTTGCCGCGTCGTAATGGAACTGCATCCACTGTGACATATCCGGAAGGACTGAACATTCCCAGCAGAATAGTATTTCCTTCTATATTGTCATCAACCTTTACCTTGAACTCATTCTCACCAAAGTATTCTGCCGTCACATCCTGATAAAAAGGTCCAAACAATGAAGCTGTCTTACTATCGTGCGCTTCAAAAGTATTCCTGTAGACTTTACCTTTCTTTCTGCCGTCCGTAGACCCACGTTTCACCACAAAGTCGGACGAATCCATATACCAGAATGGGATAAATCCTCCGTCCGAATCCTTCAGTACGTTCCACATATGGTCGTGTTGATTAGAAGGAGAATACCAATATTTATCTATATTTATCGGAAAGCCCAATGCCCGGAAAACGTATACAGCATGATCAGTTATTTCGCGACATGTACCTACCAGATATTCCGATAAGAAACGGGCACCTAAATGTGGCATGCGATATTCGGTAGTGAGGACAAATAAGTTAGTTCGCTTGAAGTGGCGTGCCAGTACATTCACAGCTTCCACCATATCATTACCGGTATACAACGAATCAAGAAGAGGTTTATAACGGTCATAATACATTTTCCGCCAATTGTCCAATGGCTCATCTCCTATACGATAGGGCAATACCCATTCACAAAAGTCGTCAAATGAATAATTCTTTGCCCACGGACATTCTTCCCAGACCTTAAAGGATTGTTCGATATTTTCTATCAGATAATCGGCAGACATGTATTCAATATCCGGACGTTTCGGCAATGTTCTGTAGTTAAAGCCAATCCACTTGCGTTTCCATTCGCTATCAGGCAGATAACCTCCTATATTCAGTTTCACCGCGGCCTTCATTACCGCTTTCACACTATCCAGACGGTCATCTTCATAACCGCCATGCCCAGGCATATTTCTTATGAGAAAGCGGGCGGCTTCTAACTTCAAACTATCATTTTGGTAGTAGTTCAGCACTTTTTCCAGTTCTATCCTGTTTTTTCCGGCCTGTTCGAGTGCAAAATCCAAACGTTTATCTCCCGCACTTTCGCATGATACAAAAAATACAATTGACAGAGACCATATTATTGTCATCTGTACTCTATTCATAGTATTATAATTAAATTATTATAGTAGTTCTTCTCTTAATAATCCTTTTACTTGGAGACCTAATGCTACCATTAGACAGATGCAAATGTAGAGAGCTGAGGTTAATTAATAGCGGCATACAGACTTAATTGAGGATTAATAAACGGTTAATTCCATGTAAATACAGAATTCAAACTAATTTAACTGAAGTTTTACATGCAAAGTGATAAAGAATCCTCCTTCTTTCTTCATCCTCCGTGTCTCCGTATTCAATCCTGTCATTTAAAAAAAGACTCTTACTCTTTCTTTTCAAAAGCATTGCCCTTTCTTTACTTTTACATAGCACTTTGGTTATATGCATATTCTTTATTTTGCTATGACCACAAATGTGAAGCACGTACTTCACAATCGTGAAGCAGTAGTACCACAATTGTGGAGCACGTAATCAACAATTGTAGAAAGCGCTATAACATTGGTTATCAACAGAATAAATATAGGACATCAACATAAAAAACATAGGCAATTAATATAAGCAAACCATACTCTGAGCATCATCGCAAGGCGGGAATTCTCCCATCGAAATGGTACGAACGATTGTTATCCTCCATATTCGACGTATTTATGATGAAAAAAAGTCGAAAAGCGGGGGGTACTGAAACCGTTTATTCATGTACAAAAAACATGTAATAAACAGATTTACAACAGCATACCCCATTTTGTGTTAGTGTAGGCAACTCTACCTACACGCTAATTCTACTTGCTACCACTGCTTATTGCCGATGAATAGGGCGATACAGAGCATAAGTGCAAGCGTGTAGGTAAAAGCGATCATAAACTTTCAGTAAAACCTGAGCTTGAGCAGGAAGTCTATAGGTACATTTCCCTAATTTCTTTCTCCAAAGAAGTAAAAACATAAATTATTTTCCGTTTACCGTCTGATAAAAAGCAAAGGCAGACACCCAACAGCATAGCAAACAATATCCCACCATGAAAATGACGTACCCAATACTACCCTTGCCAGCGTACAATTTTGCAACCCCAATAAAGTAACCAATTGCAAATACTGTAACGTTTCAATACAACAAGCAAACAGGAATATCCATAGTGGCAGCCATCGCAATGGGCGGGTAATAAACATACGCACAAAGCAATATATGAGTATTACCACCAATACATCTCCCATATAGGGACGTATGAATGCGTCACGCACAAAAAGGGCTATTAATGTTTCGACCACAAACAACCCTGCAAAACAAATTGCATAAAACCAACGGCTACCAATAAATGTATCATTCCTATTATCCATAAATCGCTTTTATTACATATTTGGAAAATTAAAATCTATTATAAATGGGAAACTTCAAAACTTCAGCAACAACAATATCGGATTATCATCTTCTGATAAATTACTTAATGCCTCCCTATCTTCAGGAAGTATATTGGAATCATGTTCCAAAATATGAGATATATTTTCCGTCTCAGGAGACGTAAAAGCTATAAAACAAGAATCAGTAGCTGCATCCCCGGAACTGGATCGGTAACTACGGATCTGTCCGCTAAAAAATATGGGTTTCATCAATTCTCCGGTAACCTTATTCACTAATAGCTCTATTGAGAGTGGCATTCTATAAATACTTATGTAAACATATTCCGCCGTCTCACAGTACGCATTTATCCCACGAAGTAGTTCCCTCCCTTCCGAATAGGATGCTTTTCTATCTTTAGACCATCTCCTCAAGACATCTTTAGTAACCCAATTATCAGAAGGAAAATTCAAAGAACAATCAAGACCTCTTTCCGTTACTTCCGATAACTCTGAAGAGAACAACTTATAGTAGTATAATGAATTACCAGCCCTATAAAAGGATGTGCCATAACGGTATATACTACCATTTTCAAATAATCCATCATAAGTTGACAAAGCAACAAGTTCCTTAGAAACTGGAGAATACTTAGCCAAAGCAATATCCATTTGCCCATCTTTAAATACATTAGCTAAATAGAATACACTATCATTCAACACTGCAAAATTCAAGAATTGCTCTCCAGTCATATATTCTTCATATCGAGAGCCTTGCGACATATACTTAATTATTTTACCGGATGTGCCATCTGCTATATAAACATCTCCTTGTTGAGTAATATCTATATCCCATATAGAAGTATATTCACCAGGTCCTTGACCTACCTTGTCAATGCCATAAACAAATTTCCCTTTTTTATCAAAAACCAAGACTTTCTGAGAGGTAGATATATACAGCTGATTATTGACATAATGAGCTGTATAAGAATCACCAAACAGGATATCATCATTAGTTTCCAACGGAATATAACGTATTTGTTTAATCTTCTGCTCCGGTAAATCAGTTAATGAATCAACTGCTATTGTACGGCAATTTATTTTCTCTATCTTATTCTCTTGTTTGTGTTGGCAAGCAAGCAAACAGAATAAACTTGCTATAATGAGTATCTTTTTCATAAGTTACAATGTATTCAAATGGTTTATTAAAAACATCATAATTGACAAACTTTATTTCCTTCAGAAAAAGTCATCATCTCTTAAACTCATAATATATAATAATCGGATTTGAATCTTCCGTCAAGGTCTGCAATTTATCGGCCCCTTCTATACGAGGATTTATTCCGCCTTTCTTCATATTTTCAAAAAAGATATCCTTGGTGAAACCGTCATTCATGCCGATGCAATATACCCGGTTCTCATCAAATGAATAAAGATTGGGAATTAACAATGTACCTGCTTTATCCGTATAAAGCAAATCGTCAGTTATACCTGACATAACATAAGCTTTATTCTCTTCTTTCTTATAAAGAATAGAGTAAAGATAAAAGCCTATATGATAGCCGAAATGAATATATTTAGCGGTTTCCCAATAATCAAATACATTATATATCTTATCGGTTTTCATCAATCTATCGCATATTTTTGACACTCTTGCAGATTTCGACATATCATTCTCTGCTATCAAAGTTTCCAAATATTCCTTTGTCACAAGCTTTTTACTTTGCAAAGTAATATACGGTTTTATTCCTTTGGGAGTTATTTCAAATATTGTATCCATGAAGATCTGCATAAATTTGGGATTTCCGGTAGGACCGGAGATAAAAGTATGTTGATTAGTACTGAATAGTTCATTCCAACCCTTGTTGTACTGAGAAGCCTCAAATTGAAATGAGATTCTTTTTCCATTAGTAACGTCTACTTTACTCAAGAGAAATCGTTTCCCGGATTCATCAAATGTATACAGATTCGTATACAGCGCATTCTTAAAAGGTTGAATAAAAGTAGATCTTGTTCCTTTATTTTCCAATTTAAACGAACTTTCAAAAGTTCCATTACTACTATACTTCAATACATTCTGAGTTTGGGAGTCCAGTACATATATTTTTTTATTTTCCCTGTCGATACTTATATCATCCGGATCAATGTATTCACCGGGTCCTTTCCCCTTACGCCCTATCATCTTTATAAATTTGCCTTGCTTATTAAACAGAAAAAGACCTCTGCCTTTTTCCAATACATACAAATTATTATCACAGACTTCTAACTTATCAACTTTTCCTAATAATGATTCATCCGTATCTTCCAATACAATGATTCCCGCCTTGCTGAATAAAGAAGAATAAGTCATCTTCTCCAACTTCTCAGCACGATCTAAATTAATCACATAGCCATTTTCCTTTGCTAAGCTGCTATTCTTTCCACCAGGAACAGTCAATAATCCCAGCATTAATGCCATTAACATTGTCAGTGTGTTCATAGTATAAATATATAATTTCAATAAAACATTTGTTATCACAAAAGTAGAAGATACAATAAGAAAAAGAAAAGAAATATGTTACATTTTCTTTCTCTTACATTACCAATTACAAAAATAATCATCAAAACAAGATAGTGAAAGGAATAGTCACTATACTTAGTAAACTTCAATAATATATTTTCTACAGATGGATACAAAACGCTCCTCTCTCCTTCAAAGCTATACAAGGAATAGCTAAACGGTAACAATCATTTTTAAGGATATCGCTACGATAGTCTGAGAGAGAAACATCCAAAACAACGGTTCGGATGCGGAACAAAGAAGTCAATTCTTCAATACGACCATTGTAGCCTTTGGAAATGTATAAATAATCGATCTGTAAAGGGTGCTTTGAAATCTTATTTTTCCAGCGGGCATCATGGAGCAGGCAAACCCGCCTGCCCGCATAGGAAACAATGTGATTATGAAAAGCCAGACCGGAAGCAGAATAATCAGCAGGCAAAGCATTGGGAATAGAGAGATGCTGACGATTCCAATAAGGTACGAGTGCACGGTGCAAACGGAAAGTATCCGGCACACTATCAGCATAAGCCAACCAGGATTCTCCACTATTAGCAACGCAATGGACGGCAGGACAGCCACGGACATTATAAAAAGCAATGCCGCGCTGAGGAGAAGACAGGCTGACGGAAATCGTATGATAAGTGATCAGCAACAACAGGCAGCAAAGCGGAAAGGATATGCTGCGAGCAGTTCGGATAGCCAAACTCCGAAACAGAAACAATAGAAAAAGATAAAACAGCATAATCTCCCAATGATCTATCCAAAGCCGATCTATAGAGGACATTGGCAGTTCTTCTATCCAGCAGAGAACTTTGTTCTGAGCACTTAACAGAGCATCGACTACTAAAGCACAGCCAGATTGAAGGAAAGAAAAAGGAGTCAGGACAAGCATAAGAACCGCAGAATACAAAATCAACGTCACCATAGGAATCACCCACAGATTTGTCAGCAGAAAATGAGTAGAGAAACGGGAGAAATAGAATATAACTAAAGGAGCCGTACCAATTTGCGCAGCAACGGAAACCGTCAGCAATCCCCAAACATAACGAGGAATGCAACGCCTGACAGAGAGCAGGCTGTAAAGTTTGGGCTGTATCAACAAAATAGAAACTACCGCTACAAAAGACAATTGAAACCCCACATCAAAAAGCCAAAGTGGATTATAAAGTAACATTAAAAAGGCAGTAGCCGCCAATGTATTCAACGATAACAATTTCTCAGATTGTAAACGGGATATAGCCAGCAGAGAGAACATGATTACGGATCGTACCACAGAAGAAGATAATCCCGTAAGAAAAGCGAATGCCCACAAAAAGAGAATAACCAGAAAAAATCCCAAGGGTTTAAAAGCCGCCCACCGCTTCCACAAAAAGGAGAAGAAAAACAAAAATAAAGTAGAAAGCAAGCCTATATGAAGTCCTGAAAGTGCCAGTACATGACTGGCGCCGGCAATTGAATAAGTTTCCCGCATATCCTCGCTCAAATTCTCCTTATCTCCCACCGTAAGAGCCGAAAGTACTGCAAGATTATCTCCCTGAAAACCCAAACGGTGATATAGTTCCACCACTTTTTCCCGATAGTCCAAAGCTATTTGCTGAAGAGAACGAGAAGCATCATGACCCATTATCCGCCAATGTCCGGCAGAGATATACGCTGTGCCGGTACCAGCTTTACGAGTAAGATAACGTACATAATCAAATTCGTCAGGATTCCCATTATTGACAGGAGGGGCAATACGAGTATGTACCCATAATCTATCTCCACGCTTTAATGCAACAGTAGCGGAATTTCTCGGAAAATAGAATAAAAATGTACGTCCATATTTTATTTCCAAGCCAGAGCAGTATGCTGTTCGTATTGCAATGGGTTTTGCAAGGGAAAACGGAGTTCCAAATGCATTCGATGAAGTTCGTCACATTTTTGGCTATAACAACAAATATGGTGTAGATTTTGTCGATAACACTCGCAAGGTTTGCATGGAGTACAATGGTGTATATTGGCATAAAGACAAAAAAAGAGTTGATTGCTATAAATTCATCAAAATCCATAATGCCGGATATACTTTTATTCGTATACTGGAACCGGGCTTAAAAGCTTTTGACAAAAAATATGACATTGTATTGCCAAAAAACTACAAACACGGTAACGAGTATGAATCAAAAATCATGGAGGACCTTGGCTATAAGCTTATTTCTTTATTTGAGGAAATCTATAATTACAAGGCCACTCCTGAAATTCAAAAATTAGTCGATTTTAAAGAATTCGAAAAGTGGTACGATATTCATCGCAAAAGAATTTCTGCAAAAGCTACCGACAACGCAGCAAAGAAAGTTGCCTGATAGATTACAAGACCTCTGACGAACTCAGTCGTCTTTTTACATAGATAGCGTTTCCTGCCGTTCACCCATAACCGGGTGGGCGGCTTTTTCTTTTGCCAACTACTTGCCATACGTCAATTTCATGCATGAATTACAAAATAGTAACCGTTCCATACAACCGCTGGCGATGACTACCAGTTGTAGTGTATTTGATGGGACTTCCAAATTCTATTTTACACGCACATATTGCAACTTACGGTTGTATTTGCTATACTAATAACAACCGATAACAACCAACAAAGAGCAAATAACAACTAACAGGTGTTGTGGCAAACAAGGGAGGCTAATCATGGTGAGCGAACGAGTGATACTTC
>OHSZ01000940.1_pt1 | contig 8438 bp, 5 predicted proteins | sample 1578791 | NCBI WGS metagenome assembly OHSZ01 (sample SAMEA3879551, study PRJEB24766) | human gut metagenome | biome: human-associated habitat; feature: feces | place: USA | collected 1985/1987 | reverse complement strand
GGAGTTCTTTGGCATGGACTCTCACTCGATTGCACGGTGGCGGGTTACGTCACCGCTTTTCCGGTACTTGTCGTGCTGGCATCGTTCTGGATTCCCCTTTCGCAGCGGGTGTGGCGGATCGTTCTGACGGTCTATTTTTCGCTGATCGCACTGGTGACGGCCGCGATCTTCGCCGTCGATCTCAACCTGTACGGCTATTGGGGCTTTCGGCTCGACGGTTCGGTGCTGATCTACCTTTCCGATCCTGGGGAGGCGCTTGCGAGTGCCAGTTGGGGCGAAGTTCTGCGGCAGATTTTAATCATGCTGGTCTATGCCGGGGCGATGATCTGGAGTTACCGGTGGATTTTACGGCTTTTCCGGGTCGAACCCGTTCCCCTGCGGGGCCGGATTGTCCCGACGGTTGCGGCGCTGCTGATCGGCGGCTTGACTTTTCTGGCGATCCGGGGTGGCGTGACGGTCGCCACGGCGAATGTCAGCAAGGTCTATTTCAGCTCGAACATGTTCCTGAACCACGCTGCGACGAACCCCGTTTTTTCGTTTCTCTCTTCGGTCGGGGACAATGAGAACTATGCCGAGGCTTATCCGTTCTTCGAAGAGGAGCGGCGGAAGACTCTTTTCGAAGAGTTGCGGGGCAACCGTCCCGGGGCCGATGCCGGTACGCCCCGACTGCTGCGCAGCGACCGGCCGAACGTCGTACTGATCCTGCTGGAGAGCTTCGGCCGAACGATCATGGACGAAACGGTGAACGGCGAGCCTGTGATGCCCAACATGCAGCGTTTCAAGCGGGAGGGTGTCTGGTTCGAAAACTTCTTCGCCAATTCGTTCCGTACCGACCGGGGACAGGTGGCCGTCCTGTGCGGATTTCCGGCCCAAACGACCATGTCGATCATGAAGCTGCCGCGAAAAAGCGCCACGCTGCCTTCGCTGGCCCGTTCTCTCGGCCGGGAAGGTTATCGTTCGGTATTCATGTACGGCGGCGACCTGAACTTCACCAACCAGGCTTCGTTCATGTATTCGACCGGCTGGGAGGAGCTGATCTGGCAGAAGGATATGCAGCTCGATGCCCCGACTTCGAAATGGGGCTATGCCGACGACGTGGTGGTCGATCTTTTCGGGGACGAGGTGGAAGCGCTGGGCAGAGCGGAACAACCGTTTCTGGCGGGTCTGCTGACCCTTTCGAGCCATGAGCCGTTCGAGGTGCCGTTCGCAAAATTCGATGACAAGCTGTTGAATGCCATGGCCTTCTCCGATGCACAGATCGGACGTCTGATCGACCGGCTGCGGGAGTCGCCCGTGTGGAACAATTTATTAGTGGTGCTGGTCGCCGATCACGGCTACCCCTATCCGTACGATCTGGCCTACAACGCTCCGCTGCGACACCGGATTCCGATGATTTGGCTCGGAGGCGCACTTGCGACCGCCTCCCGAACAGTAGATACGTATGCCTCGCAAATCGACATTTGCGCTACGCTTCTGGCGCAGATGGGCCTTCCGCACGACGAATTCGATTACAGCAAGAATATTTTCGGAGCGACTCCGCCCCACAAGTTCGGTTATTACTGTTTCAGCGACGGGTTCGGCGTGATCGACGCCGACGGCGAAACGGTCTATGACAATACGGGCGAAACGGTGCTTTTTCAAACCGGCCCGCAGTCCGAAAGGTTGGAGTGGGGCAAGGCGATGTTGCAGACCACTTACGAAGATATCGGGCGGCGCTGATCCGAAGGGATCGGTACGGAAAAGGTCATCGCGGGAACGATGACCTTTTTTCGTGGGTGGAAACAGGCTTATTTATCGCTTTTGGGCATTAGGGAGCGGGCTTCCAGAAATGCGTAAAAAGCCTCCTTGTAGCCGTCTGAAACGGGGATATACGTTTTGCCGAAGACGATCCGGCCCCGCTCGATGATCCGGATTTTGGAGGGTTGGACGATGTTGGAGCGGTGTACCCGGACGAAACGCTCGGCGGGGAGCTGTTCTTCCAGCGATTTGAGGCTTGCGAGCGACAGCACGGGGCGGGGTTCGTCCTCGACGTAAATTTTTACGTAGTCCTTGAGTCCTTCGATGTAGAGGATTTTATCCAGTTCGATCTGCCGAAGCCGGTATTCGGTCTTGACGAAGATGCTTTCGGGGCCGGCTCCTGCAGGCGATGGTTTGCCGACGCTGCGGCGCTTGAGTTCGAACCATTCGAAGGCTTTGTTGGCGGCCGTCAGGAAGTCGGCATAGCTGATCGGCTTGAGCAGGTAGTCCACCGCACCCACGCGGAATCCTTCGACGGCGTATCGGTCGAAAGCCGTCGTGAAGACGACCCGGGTCCGGGTCGGGAGCATCCGCGAGAGCTCCATGCCGCTGAGTTCCGGCATCTGGATATCGCAGAAAAGCAGGTCCACCGGTTCGGTTTTCAGGGCCTCGAGTGCCGTGATGCCTCCGTTGTAAGCTCCCTTCAATTCCAGAAAGGGGGTTTTCCGCACGTAGCTTTCGAGCAGTTCGACCGCCAGCGGCTCGTCGTCGATAATGGCGCAGGTCAGTTTCATCGGTCGGTCAGGTTAATGCGGAGCAGGGTTTCGTACGTGTCGCCGTGTTGTCCGTATTTCATTTCGTAACGCCCGGGATAGATCATTTCGAGCCGCCGGCAAAGGTTCGCAAGCCCGATGCCCGAGCCGCTGCGGTCGGCCTCCGATTTGGGAAAGAAGCTGTTCTCGATCCGGCAGGCGAGTACTCCTTCCTCTTCCCGGATGTCGATGTCGATGAACGAAGGGCGGTCGTTGCTTACGCCGTGCTTGAAAGCGTTTTCGACCAGCGAGATGAAGAGCAGCGGCGCCACGAGGGTATGCGACGGATTTTCGGGCAGCGAAACATCGAGCCGCACATGGCGCGGCAGGCGGATGCGCATCAGCTCGATGTAATTGCCCAGGAAGTCCATTTCGGCCTTGAGAGGTACCGTCGGCCGGCTGCTGTCGTAGAGTACGTACCGCAGCAGGCGGCTCAGGTCGTGCACCGTTTGCTGGGCCCGGTCGGGATCGAGCTGGATGAGCGAATAGATGTTGTTGAGCGTGTTGAACAGGAAATGGGGATTGAGTTGGCTCTTGAGGTTTTGCAGTTCCGCTTCGGCCCGGTACCACTGTCCCGTCATCCGGATGGCGACGCTTACTCCGACTACCAGCAGGTAGAGCATGGCATTGCGCAGGAAGAAGAACATCGTATCCTGCCACGGACGCTCCATCGGCGGATGGTGGGGCCGCGGCGGTATCCCGAAGCGGAAGAAAAGGTGTACGAGCAGCATGACCCCGGCCACGAGCAGCGCATTGGCGAGCAGGAATCGCCCCACATGCCGCGTGAAAAGGTAACGGTCGATCAGCAGGAGATAGTTCACGTAAAATACCGCCATGAAGGAGAGGGGAACCACCAGAAACCGCACGTATTCCTGCATGTTCATAACGGGCTCGCGGCCGCCCGGTACGAAAAGCGGAAGGCCGAAAACCACGCTCCAGGCCGCCAGGTGGAGCCAGAAGCCCGTATGTCTGGATTGCAGGGATGTCATCCTGTTGCAAATATAGGAATTATCCGGGTATTTCATGCTTCTTTTTCTGTATGGCGACGGCTGTTTCGGATTCGGCCGGTTTTCCGAAAAATAGGGTCGGCACCTTATCCCCAAAGCGGTTATTCGTAGCGCAGTGCGTCGATGGGGTTGAGCATCGCGGCTTTCTGGGCCGGATACCATCCGAAAAAGATGCCCGTAAGGGTGCAGACGGCGAACGAAAGGAAAACGCTCCAGGGCTGGATATAGATCGGGAATGCCGCGAAGATATTGACGAGTACGGCGGCGCCCACGCCGACGAGGATGCCGATCACGCCGCCCGTGACGCTGATCAGGATCGATTCGATCAGGAACTGCGCCAGAATGTCGCGCCCTTTGGCTCCGATACTCATGCGCAGGCCGATTTCCCGGGTGCGTTCGGTCACCGAAACGTACATGATGTTCATGATGCCGATGCCGCCTACGAGCAGCGAAATGCCCGCTACGGCCGCCAGCAGCAGGGTCATCATGTCGGTCGTCGAAGTGAGCATCGACGAAAGCTCCTGCTGGGAGCGGATCGTGAAGTCGTCTTCGTCGGTCGCCTTGAGCTTGTGGTTGGTCCGCAGGATTTGCGTGATCTCCTCGATGGCCTGGTCGGTATATTCTTCGCTCAATGCCGAGCAGGTGATCGATTGCAGGTGGGTGATGGCGAGGATTCGCTTCTGAACCGTGGTGTAGGGGGCCAGAATCAGGTCGTCCTGGTCCATACCCATACTGTTATAACCTTTGCTCTCGAGTACGCCGACGATACGCAGCGGAATCTTTCCGAAGCGGATCACTTTGCCCACGGGACTTTCTCCGTCCGGAAAAAGCTCGTCCACGACCGATTTGCCCACCAGACATACCTTGGCGGCGGTCTTGACGTCCTGTTCCGAGAAGATATCCCCCTCCTCGACCTTGTAGCGCCGGATGTCCAGGTATTCCGGGCTGATGCCGTAAACGGTCGTCGGCGTGTTGTTGGCGCCGAAGATGGCCTGTCCGGAGCTATTGACCGAAGGCGAAATGTAGCTGATATAGCGTGCTTGCGTCTGAATGGCTTCCAAGTCCTTGAGTTTGAGCGACTCCATATCCGCCGCGTCGAGCCGCACGCCGCCCCGCCGGTCGCCGCCGGGATGGATCATGATCATATTCGATCCCATTTCGCTGATCTGGGCCTGAATGCTCCGCTTGGACCCCTGCCCGATTGCCAGCATCGTGATTACCGATCCTACGCCGATAATGATGCCCAGCATGGTGAGAAATCCGCGCAGCTTGTTGTTGCTGAGTGCTTTGAAGGCTATTTTGAAAAGGTTCGTGAGGTTCATGGTCTGCTCGTGTTTCCGTGCTCGGGTTCGGATGGATGGTTTGTTTTAGTCGTCGGTTGCGGGCAGTTTCGCCAGGGCTTCGGCGGCGCTCAGGATCTGTTCGTTGCGGACGTCGCTTATGATGTGTCCGTCGCGCAGGGTTACGTTGCGGCTGCTGTAACGGGCGATTTCGGGGTTGTGCGTCACGAAGATAATCGTGCGTCCCTGGGCGTGGAGCTGCTGGAAGAGTACCAGTACTTCGAAGCTGGTGCGGGTGTCGAGGTTCCCCGTCGCTTCGTCCGCGAGGATGACGGCCGGATCGTTGACCAGCGCCCGCGCGATCGCCACGCGTTGCATCTGCCCGCCCGACATCTGGTTGCTCTTATGCAGCATGCGGTCGCCGAGACCGACGTTGCGGAGCGCTTGTTCGGCCCGTTCCCGTCGCTGTGCGGCCGAGTAGGTCGAGTTGTACATCAGCGGCAGCTCGACGTTCTCCAGCGCCGTAGTTTTGGGCAGCAGGTTATAGTTCTGGAAGACGAAACCGATCTTGCGGTTGCGCAGCGTGGCACGGGCGTTCTTGTCCATCGAGCGCACGGCGATTCCGTCGAGGTAGTATTCGCCCGAGGTAGGCGTGTCGAGGCAACCGAGCGTGTTCAGCAGCGTCGATTTTCCCGATCCCGACGTGCCCATGATCGTCACGAACTCTCCTTCGGTGATCGTCAGCGAAATTCCGCGCAGTGCGTGCACCACCTCGTCGCCGACGACGAAATCCCGTCGTATGCGGTCCAGTCGGATGACCTCTTTCATCATCGCTCGCTATTTTTTCTTGTTGTTGCTTCCCGGAGGTCCCGGCATGAAGGGGCTGCGCTCGATGGCGGCAGCTTCCTCGCGGGGTTTGGCCGTTACCAGTCCGGTAACGATCTCCTCGCTGCCCGTGAGCCCTTCGGTGATTTCGGTCATATCGCCGCTGGCTGCTCCTGCATATACCCGGCGAGGGCGGAGCGTCGTTCCCTCTTTCACCCACAGTTCCCTGCTTCCCGGGGCCGCCTGTTGCTCCGTTTGATCGATAGTCAGCCCGAGTTCTCCCAGCAATTCCGCATTGGGAACGAAGCGCAGGGCTTTGGTCGGGACGGCTGTTGCGTCGTCTTTTTCGAGCGTGAAGATCGTCACGTTGGCCGTAAGTCCCGGTTTGAGTTTCAGGTCGGGATTCGGAGCGTCGATGACCACTTCGTAGGTGACCACGTTCGATTCGGTCGTGGCTTCGAGCCGTACCTGGAGGACCGTCCCCTCGAACGTGTCGTCCGGATAGGCATCTACGGAGAACTGTACCCGCTGGCCGTCGGCGACCTGGCCGATGTCGGCTTCGTCCACATCGGCCACGACCTGCATCTGTGTCAAGTCGTTGGCGATGGTGAAGAGCGTCGGGGTTTCGAATCCGGCAGCCACCGTCTGGCCCTCTTCGACGGCACGGCTGATGACCACGCCGTCGATCGGCGAGGTGATGGTCGCATAACCCAGGTTGCGCTTTACCTTGACCATTGCCGCCTGGCTCTGCTCGTAGGCGTTGCGGGCCGTTTCGTAGAGGTAAAAAGCCTGGTCGTACTCTGCATCGCTCACCAGTTGTTTTTCATGCAGGGTCTTGGTGCGGGCGTAGTTCTTGGTCTGGTATTCGTATTCGGTTTTGCTGCTGGCGAGTTGTGCCTGAGCCGATTCGAGTTCGGCCTGTAGGGTCACCTTGTCCATTTCGGCGATCAGTTGTCCGGCTTTCACCTGGTCGTTGTAGTCGGCATAGAGCTTGTCGATGATGCCCGATACCTGCGTGCCGACCTCGACCTGCGTAACCGGCTCGACCGTTCCGGTCGCCGTCACCGAGTTGCGGATGGTGATATGGCTTATGGGGGCGGTTTCGAGCAGGACTTTCGGCCCTTTCGAGGGGCGTGCGATCAGCCAGATGCAGACGCCTGCGGCTACTACGCCCGCCGCTATGAGCAGATTCCGTTTTTTCATATCTTCGATTATCGATTTATCCGGTGCGGCCCCGCTTGGCGGAACCCGCTTGTGCGGATTAGTAAATGTCGCTCGCAGGAAGCCCCTGATAGATGTTGAGCAGTTCGATACTCAGCAGGGTGAGATATTTGGCTTGCAGGACCTGTTGCTGTGCTGCCGAATATTCGTTTTGGGCCGTGATCAGCTCGACGGTGTTTTTCACTCCGACGCGGAACTGTTCGCTGGTCAGCTCGTAACTCTCCCGGGCGTATTTCTCCTTTTCGCGGGCCGAGAGATACTGGGCCTGGGCCGATACGGCGTCCAGGTAGGCCGATTCCACGTTCCGTAACAGCTCTTTTTGCAGCGATGTCCACTCCAGATAGCTGTCGTTGAGGGCGATTTTCGCCTTATTGACGGCCGTGCGGTTCTTACGGTTCGAGAAAATCGGGATGTTGAGCGTGAGCCCTACGTTTTCGTTGAAGCGGTTCCATATCTGGCTGCCGCTTTCGAAGTCGTTGTTCGACATATGTCCCGTTCCCACGCTGGCGGATAGGGATATGGAAGGGAAGAATCCGGCACGTGCGCTTTTTTCTTCCAGCTTCGCCGCCTCGATGCCCAACTCTCCCCTACGGATCTGAGGCATGACTTTCAGAGCCGTTTCATACACTTCGTTTTTGGGCGGCAAAGCCTTCAGCACGTTCTCTTCTTTAACCCCCGGCACGGCCGGATTCATCTCTTCCATAATATCTAATTCAAGCAGTTGCTTGAGTTGCAGTTTATAGTTGTCCAGTGTCGAGCCGGCTACGACTATCTGGTATTCGTCGCTCGAATATTGGCTTTGGAGCTGGGCGAAATCCACGCGGCTGATCGAGCCCGTGCGCAGCATCTCTTCGGCCCGGTCGCGCTGGGCCTTCGAGGCTTCGGCCGTGCTGCGGTTGATTCGCACGGCGTCGGCGGCGTAAAGGCACTGCATGTAAGCCTGTACGATGGCGATGCGGATGTCGTTCACGGATTCCTCGACCGAGAGAGCATCCATTTGATTCTGGACTTTCTGCCTCTTGACTTCCGTACGGAGCTTGCCACCTTCGAAGATCGTCATTCCCGCCGTTATGCCGTAGGTCCCCGTATAACTGTTGTTGTCCGTGACTTCGGACGAAGGGTAGTTCGTGTAACTTTGCGTGGTCGATGCCACCAGCGACGGAAAGAGGGCGGCTTTCGCCTGTTTGGTATCCTCGATGCCCGAAAGTTGGTTGTTGCGGCTTTGCCGTACCTGGATGTTGTTCTGGTAAGCGTAGTCCAGACACTCCTGCAAGGTCCATGTTTTGGACGCTTCCTGTGCGGTTGCATTCCGTAGCCCCGACAGAAGAAGGGAGCAAAGCAGTATCGGCAGGAGTCGTTTCATGGTTTTGGTTTTGACGCAAAACTAACGACGGCTTTCCGTGCGTGCAATTGAAATAGACGAAGAGGGGAATTTTATCGACGAACGGCCGGTTTCGGGAAATAACCGGAATAACGAACCCTGCGATCCGCTCGGATTTCGGGATGCAGGGTCGGATACGAAAAAGTCCGCCGACCTTTATTAGGGTACGGGGTCG
>OHSZ01000896.1_pt1 | contig 8763 bp, 7 predicted proteins | sample 1578791 | NCBI WGS metagenome assembly OHSZ01 (sample SAMEA3879551, study PRJEB24766) | human gut metagenome | biome: human-associated habitat; feature: feces | place: USA | collected 1985/1987 | reverse complement strand
GATAGACCGGATCGACAAGAATTTTCTTGATCGTTTGCAGATACCAGATGGCATTTTTGAACTTCTCCGTCTTCCGCAAACCAATATCGTACAGATAGCGTCCGGGACTGGGCACCCCTTGCTCATTCAGAGTTTTCGCTATGAAGTGGAGAGTATGATTCTCTGCCACCATACGGAAAATGGCAAGAACGATTGGCCCCGTTTGCGGATCAGGAAATAGGTGGTACTTGTCATCCGGATCTAACATATATCCATATGGCGGAGTGCCAGTGGTCCACTTACCAGCAAGCTGCTGCGTCCGTTTCACCGCCCGAATCTTCTTGGAAATGTCTCTCGCATATGCCTCGTTTGCAAAATTTTTCAGTTGGATTGAAATGTCGGCATCATCCCGCAATGAGTCAAAGCGATCGGTAACGGAGATAAAGCGCACACCCATTCTCGGAAAGATCTGCTCAATATATTCACCGCTCTCAATCATATTTCGCCCCAGACGAGACAAGTCTTTGACAATCACACAGGTCGCCTTGCCAGCTCGGATGTCATTCATCATTCGAGCGAATTCCGGGCGCACAAAGCTAACTCCCGAGATATCGTCATCACAATAGAGGTCAAAGACAACTAAATCCTGATGCTGGGAAACAAAGTCCTTCAGCAACGCAATCTGATTACCTATGGTGTCTGCTTCTCGCTTTTGTTCGTTCTCAACCGAGATTCTGGCATAGAGCGCTACCTTGTACTGGACGGGGCCTACAACAACTGCGGGTGTGGCTTGGACATTTTTTCTGCTCTTTCTTGCCATGCTTACATCGCCTCCCCTAGTATTCCACGCGCGGCATATTCCTGCAGGCTGCTCACCAAACGGGCATAGTCCTCGGAATGCTCAAAGATGATTTCCAACTTTTCGTCTTTGTGAATAACAACTTTTTCAATGCACTCCAGAACAACTGCCCGCGTGAGTGATTTCAATCCTCGATGTTCGGTAAATGTCTTCATCCAGTTGTTCGGGGACTGTTCGCCCGAGAGATAGATACTGAGTTCTCGGTCGATCTGCTCCTGAGCAATCAGCGCATCGGCAATTCTTGCATCATACTGACCTCTGATGTCACAGAAGTCAGTCTTCGAAATGAGTCCTTCTTTCATATCTTCATAGAGAGATGCCTTCAGATCGCGATAACGAGCGATTTCTGCCGCAAGTTTTTCTCTGCGCTGCTCACACTTGGCAACATTGATTTTCTGATATGGCACCTGCTGAATTTCAGATAGACACCGGTCGAGCTCAACCACCGCGCTGATATGCTCTTGCAATAGCTGAAGGACAGCTGCCTCAACCTGTGCCTCTGGTACCTGCTTGAGTTCACAGCGATTCTCTTTCGTGCGCACGCTGCAGCGGAAATAGCTGTATAACTTATATCCGTTGTTAATTGTGCTTCGAGTAACTGCGTTCCCGCATTCTCCGCATTCCAACAAGCCGGATAGCGGATAAACTGTCGTTGCTCGTGGTGCTGCTCGCGTATCTATCAGAAGAGCTTTTTGAGCAAGATAGAATGTCCTCTTCGTGACAACAGGCTCATGGGCGTCGTGGATCACAACCCACTCGTTTTCTTCTGTTGGTATTGATTTCTTGATTTTATAGTTTGGTCTACGGCGAAGGCCTTGGCGGAGGGTTCCAATATAGATCGGGTTGGTGAGTATCCGGGCAACTGCCTGCGCTGTCCATTCGCACCGTTCCTTCATTTTGAAGCCGGAGAATAACGGCTCTCCCTTGTGACGCTTATACTCCAGCGGCGCAAGAATTCCGCTCTCTGCAAGCCGAATTGCTATGCCATTGTTCGTCATGCCTTGAATTTTCCAGTTGAAAATATCCTGGACAACTGTGGCAGCATAGGGATCGGGCTCAATTCGATTGTGGTTTCCCTCGCACTTCTGGTACCCATACGGTGCAAACGGACAAATAAAGTCACCATGTTTCCGCTTCACCTGCAGCTGGCTTCTGACCTTCACTGAGATGTCACGGCTGTAGTTGTCATTCATCAAGTTCTTGAGCGTGATGCTAAACTCGCTACTCTCGTCACGGGTAATCGTGTCGATGTTGTCATTGATAGCGATTAAGCGAACCCCTAAAACAGGAAATAGACGGTGGATATACTTTCCGGAATTGATATACTCTCTTCCGAAACGGGACAGGTCTTTTACGACCACGCAATTGATCCGTCCAGCCTTAATATCGTTCAGCATGCGCTGAAAGGCTGGACGGTCAAAATTCGTCCCTGTATATCCATCGTCTATACGAATGGAGACAATATTAAATTCAGGCTTATCCTTCAGAAAGTCCAGAATAAGCTGCTTCTGGTTGGTAATGCTGTTGCTCTCACGGCCAGATTGCGCCGCAACGATGTCTTCCTTGGAAAGACGCACATAGATGGCGGTATTAAACACAGCCATCTCATTCGCATTATTCTGCATAATCTCACTCCTTTGGCGTGGTCTGTCTGCCTAAGGAGTGAGTATGCTTGATTTAGTCCGAGGCTATTATACCACATCTATGGCCCTTTATCCAGATGAAAAACGGACCTGGCAAGAATTACATCATGCTCTGCTGCTGCAGCAGATGCTTGAACACTTCCTCAAAGGATGGCCCGTCCTCTTTGTATTTCACCTTGACAGCAAAGTTGCCCACTCGGACACAGTATGGATTCTTCACTTGCTTCAGATAACTGAGCACTCTTTCACGCACAGGCAAGGATTCATCAATGTGAACGGTGCTCAAGTCTACAAGCTGAGACTTGTCTACTGTCCGAATATCAACCGCCTTCATCGCTTCCCACTGCTCGGGTGTGATGTCTCTTGGATCATCAGGGATTTCAGATGCGATATATGGCACTGTACCAGAAGTAATCTTAGGTTCTTCCATAATACCGATAGCACCTCCTTGGGATATTATCCCTAGTATTATTTGGATTATTCCAGCAGTTCACTCCTCATAATGAATGTAGAAATGAGGGTGTGTTTGACCACCCCCCCTCTACTAAAAATTTGTGATCTGCCCAAAAATCATTCCGGTCTCTCTACGCTGAAAAGAGGGATAATATCATAATTCCCATCTTCTGCAGTTTCGAGCCCCAGCTCTTCCAATACCTGTCTTTGAATGTCAGGCTTCAAGTCATCAATATAGATCTCAACGCTCATTTGTCTTCCTCCTGATAAGACTTTTTCAAATCAATCCACTTGCAGTCCGGATAGTTCCCTCGCTTACAGCCAAGGCAGTTGGTCGTAAGGCACTCCTCGAGCCAACAGGTGTAGCAGGTATCCATCCCAATATAGTCGCTTGAGGCATACCAAAAACCTGCAGGGTGGCGCTTAACAAGCCAACCGCCACAGATATTACAGTTTTTTTCTTCCCAAACGACCTTTGCAGATTTATCCCACTCAATCTCCTGGCCGCACATGGGGCAGAAGTTCCATCTCGGATGGTCATCATCGCCATCAAACAGAGCCTTCTCACAGTTCGAGCAGGTATAGACTGACTTGATGTTCGGTCGCTCTTGGTTTTCAATAGGAACCATATAGATCCTCCTCATACGCAGAGGGCTGCAGCTAAAATGCTGCAGCCCAAGTCATAATCATTTGTTCCGGAAAAGGTGCTTATAGAGATCATCTACGCCTTTCCGCTTTTGTGTCCAGGTAATCGGAGCCACCTCAAAGCCAGCAGCAACCCCCATTTCGATATAGCGATCACGCGCCTTTCGGACCTCTTCTTTGACCTGGTAGTCCGAGTCAACCATAATGTTGATTCGTACCACGCCGATAGAGTTAAGCTCTTCAAGCGCACGCTCGAACTGGGAATAGCTTGGCACTCCGGTAAGGCCGACAAAACCACTTTCATATGAGGTGCCAAGTGCAAAACTGTAGGCAATATCTGCCTTCATCACGCCTTCTGTGAGACAGACTACCTCGTCGCCTTCGTGAACCCCGACATAATGTGGACAGCACTTGGACTGTGTCCCATAGTACTGATCGATGCTCGTTAGGTTATAGAACTTCTGGTTATAAACCTTATCGAGTCGAACCTGAATGGCCTCAATTTGCCCATTAAGATTTCGATCCGGAAGCATGATTCCAGAACCTCTGATGTCGAGCGTCCACTGCCCGGTATCTTTCTGGCAGTAGAAACCAGGAACACCATCAAGGACACAACCGCGCTCCAGCAACTCAGTCACGATCCGTCTCAGGCGTGTCGTGGGGGTTGTTCGATAGCCAAGCCAGTCAATCTCATCTCGGGTCAGGCCTCGTTCCTTCAGCGATGCTTGATGTGTGGGGCACAGGGTCAAAAGTGAGAGCAGATTTGAATAGGTGTTATCTCGCACCTCAGCTGAGGCTATCGGCAGTTCCGCTGTCTCAATTATCTTCCGCCTTCTCTTATACTCGCGCGGTTTTTCATTTCTGTCGGGACCGAATATCTTACAAAGCTCCTCATAGGCCGTATGGAGGGTGACTTCGCAAAACTCTGCGTAAAGGTGGAGGATGCCCCCACCTTTGCCGCAGCGGTTGCACCGAAACACATTGTCTCGGATCTTCACATTCATATGAGCTTTTCGATCTGCACAGAATGGACACCTACAATGTAGTTGCGTGCCGGTATCTCTGATTACTTCAATTCCAAGCAAATCAATTACCTGTTCGATGTCACATGGCAGATCTGGTTTTCTGCCCATCATCAATCACCTCCCTCGGTGAGGGGCCCAATCAGCTGGCCATCTGACCAACAGCTTCCAGCAGCTTTGTGGCACCTGCCTTGAGTGCAAGGTTATGGCCAGAATAGTTCTTCACATACCACGCCAAATCTCCGGGGTTCTTCATGGCAATATCGCCCAGGGTCCAACCGTTAAAGCGGCCGAAATCAACCTTAACGGCCTTGGCCTGCTCGATGGTCATGACTCTCATATACTCATCAACCGTCTTGGGCGGTTCAGGCGCAGCTGCTTTCGGCTGCTGTGCGGGTGTCTGAGGCTGCATCTGCTGAGGTGGCTGAGACACCGGAGTACTCTGAGCCGGAACTGCAGGAGGCATCGGCTGCGCAGTAAAGCTGGCCGCTACATTTCCCGGATGTCCGGCGTCTTCATCAGGCGGCATTTTGATGGGAGCGTCAGCGATGATGCTCGCCAGGGTTTCTCCATTCATGCAGAACTGCGTACCATAGCCGGCATCGGCCAGCGCACGCCCTTTTGCCACCGTTTCTGCAATCTCCAGGAAGCGATCTCCAAAACGCTCCTCAGTAGGAAAGCGCTGAGAGTAGGCTTTCCCAATGAACTGGTCAGCAGGGTCAGCCTTGTCTGCGTAGACCTTGCAGCAGACAACAGCGCTCTTCTCGTCTAGATGTACAAGCTCCGGATCAATCTTGCCATTCGGGCAATGCAGCCGGAACCAGAGGAGTCGGTACTTGACATCCAAATAGAGATCGCTTTCACCTTCTTCTCCAACGGTGTTACGCACAAAGTCAGCAGGGTTAAATCCTTCAACGGCATTGATGGCCGGGATCGCGTTCGTGTTCAATTCACTCATGTTGAGTCTTCCCTTCATAATAAATGTAGAAACGAGGTGGCTTCTGACCACCCCGCTTCCCAAAAATCAAGTCACTTGATTGCTGAGCTCGCGGTTGTAGTAAGCCACGATTCGATCAGCGAGGACGGTGTTCCGTTGACCCACATCACATTTGTGGATCGCAATAAATACGGCTTGTTTCTGCCCAATCAGAATGACCTTTGCCTTGGCTCTGGTCACCGCTGTATAGAGCAGGTTTCGCCGCAACATGATATAGTGCTCCTTCAGAAGAGGAACGATGATGACCGGATACTCTTGTCCTTGGCTCTTATGGATAGTCGTACAGTAGGAAAACTCAAGGTCCTCCAACATTTCCTGCGTATAGCTCAGCTCACGCCCATCCAGAAGCTTGACACGCGCAATCGTATCATCATCCTCTGTCTCCACGTCGGTTATGATACCGACATCGCCATTCGACACATTGATCCTGTTTACAGTCTGCATAATGCGATCGCCCACACGGAAGACCCGGCTGCCACACTTCATTTCCTTTTTCAGATTGTTCGGAGGGTTGACGAGTTCCCGTATTGTCTCGTTCAATGCATTGGACGCCACGGCGCCACGCTTCCGAAACGGCGATAGGATCTGAACATTCTCTATGCCATGAATTGCAACTTCGCGCAGATAGTTTTTAATGACCAGCCGCGCTGCCTCTTCCGAGTTTTGCACTTCGAGCATCTGGAAGTCATCCCCATACTGTAGATGTGTGTCATTATGATTGATTGCATGGGCGTTGGTGATGATCCGACTATTGGATGCCTGCCGGAATACCGTTTCCAAAACTGCCGTTGGCACCTTCTCGCTACGGATCATCTCCCGTAACACATTGCCGGCACCGACAGATGGAAGCTGGTCAGCATCACCTACGATGATCAGTTGGGCTCCTGGCTTGATTCGCTCCAGCAGCACATACGCAAGGCGCATATCCACCATAGAGAACTCATCCACCACGATAAGATCTGCAGAAAGCATTTCCGTATCGTTGAGTGGACTATCCTCTTCGGTGACCAGACCAAGAGCAGAGTGAAGCGTGGAGGCATATTTGCCCGTTTGCTCCGACATTCGCCGACTGGCTCTACCGGTGGGTGCAGCCAAAAGGATCTCGTTTGACGGGAACGCTGCCTGGTAGATGTCCAAGATAAACCTTAGCGTCGTCGTCTTGCCGCTGCCCGGTCCACCAGTCATGATGGATATGGGATAGGACAAGCATAGCTTCACAGCATTGCGCTGAGAAGGGGCCAGTCTCTGATGCAAGTTTTTCTCCGCCCGATCGATCTTTTCATCCAGGTCACGGATCTCATCGAACCCTTCCTGGAGGAGCATGGACACAATGCGCTTGGCAGCTTTGACTTCGCACATACGCTCGTAGCTCAGGTACACACGAGATCCCTCAACATAGACACGGGACTCAACACGCTCGTTGGTGATGGCCTGTCGGATCTCCTCCTCGGAGACCACCTCTTCTTCACAATCCGAGTTGAGCAGGTCATAGCACTGACCCACGGTCTCATCAACGGTGAGAAAGAGATGCCCGGACACCCTAGCCTCATCCAGCACATAATTGATTGCGCCGGAGTATCGCATAGGATGCTTTAGGCTTACCTTGGTTTTGCGGGCAATCGAGTCCACGGTCATAAAGCCAAACCCTTTGATCTTACAAAGCTGGAAGGGATCCGACTTCACGATCTTCAGGCTGTTGTCGCCGAACTCTTCTTTGATCATCGCAGCCTTCTTCATTGAAACACCAAACGGCGCCAAGTAGATCATAAGGTCGCTCAGGGCCTTTGTCTCCTCATAGGAGGCGATGATGGCCTTGAGCTTCCTCTGGGCGATTCCCTTGATGCTCAGAAGCTTCTGTGGCTCTTTGTCCAGCACCTCCATGGTCTTATCCCCAAACCTTGCAACAATGGCTTTGGCAATCTCCGGGCCAACGCCCTTAATCACACCACTGCTCAGGTATGCGAGGATACCAGCCTGATTTGTAGGAACAATCTCCTTACACATTGAGACCGATAGCTGAAGACCATGTTTCGAGTTCTCCCAGGTGCCATCAAGTTCTACTTCCACGGCATTTGAGGCTACAAGGTGGTAGCCGATTGCCGTGAAGTGGATCTTGTCGTCGTGGTAGAACGATCGGTTATGCGCTTCCTTGGGAACTGACTGATCCTCGGTGCTGTAGGAGAAGATGCAGAAGCCCTTATCCGACTTGAAGATGGTGCGCTCATATCGACATAGCATTCGATCACTCCTTATGCGATGGCCGTCTTGACCACCTTGAAAATTCTCAATTCTGTCTGATCGACGAACTCGTCGTAGATTTCCGGATACTGGGCTCTCAGCGCTGACAGCCTGTCCTTGTTGATCCCTTCCCTGTATTGAGGATTGTAGGTTACTCTGAAGCACTCACTGCCGTGCTCACAGGACGCCTTACAGGCAGTCCCCATTTGCTCGACAATGGGGGCGTAGAGCGACTTGATGCGTGTCTCCAATGCTTTGGACTGCGCATCGATCACCTTCTTTTCCTCCTTCAGGTTCAGAATTTCTTTCAGGCTGCCAAGGAACTTGCGGTCCAAATCAACACTCGGCTCAGACTTATCGGCCGGCCCGAAATAACGACGAAGGGACTCCAGCACTGCATCCGGCTTTTCTACCAGAGGCGGTTCAACACGAGCCAGAACATGATTGCACCAGAACGCCTCCAGCTCCATAATCGTATTCTCCTCCTCATCGAGGTCGCGCTCAATCTTCTGCCATACGAAGTCGTTCTCATTGTTGGAAAACAGGCATGCGATAAAGGCGACATCGATGTTCATGACGGCCATGTAGTGTCGCACCTGCAGCTCATAATGGCGTGGCACAGAGCCATTCGCCCACTTGAACTGCATATCATAGTGCGCGGTTTTGCATTCGAGGATGGCCTTTCGACCATCCGGAAGCATAACGAACCGGTCTACATCGGCAATCAGGAACGGGAAAATAGGATGCTGGTACATCCAGTGGTCTTCAAAGACAGACAGGCCGGTCTTCTTGGCGAAGATCTGAGCCACCACATCCTCGAGCAGATGCCCAATTTGGAAAGTGATGCTCTTATCCGGGCCTTCATCTGCCATGACCACTCCGATCTTGTCATAGTAGAGCTCTCTGGCCGTGCGATACGGAGAGGAA
>OHSZ01000895.1_pt1 | contig 8766 bp, 7 predicted proteins | sample 1578791 | NCBI WGS metagenome assembly OHSZ01 (sample SAMEA3879551, study PRJEB24766) | human gut metagenome | biome: human-associated habitat; feature: feces | place: USA | collected 1985/1987 | reverse complement strand
ACGCCAAAACCGACAATACGGAGTTGGACGAAGGGGTCGTGGACCACATCCTGCTCAATCCCTACGTCGGCTACCGCTACGAAGGAGCCTACACCTTCGATGCCCGGCTGGGTTACCTGCAAAGCCTGCAGCGCGACCGCCGCACCGAAGAGGGCTGGAAAGCGCCCAAAGGCGGGCGCCTCACCCTGTCGGTAAGCCGCTGGGGTGTCTGTTTGCTCAACGAACTCTACGTCGGCGAGAACATGCTCCCCTTCTGGGACATCTATGGCACCGGACTCTATGCCAGCGGCCCCTTTTACGCAACCCCCAAGAAGATCTACAACCAGACGGCCGTCACCTACAACCGCCGCTTCTTCAACAACACGGTGGGCGTTTCGGCCGGATTCTATTTCCATTACGACGGCGTGGGCCTGGGCCTGCAACAGATCCTGAAAGTATCGGTCAATCTGCAAAAAACCGTTTACCGTCCCAAAAAATAGACGCAAAGGCGGAAAAAAGTTGTAATTTTGTGAAAAATATACCTGCTATGGCAATCGCAACCAACGACACCAATACCAAGGAGAAAGCCGCGAACTTTCTCGAAGAGATCATTCAGGAGTCCATCGCCAAGGGCGACACGCGCGTACAGACACGTTTCCCGCCCGAACCCAACGGCTACCTGCATATCGGCCACGCCAAGAGCATCTGCATCAACTTCGGCCTGGCCAAGAAATACGGCGGCAAGTGCAACCTGCGTTTCGACGACACCAACCCGGTGAAGGAGGACGTGGAGTACGTGGATTCGATCAAGCGCGACATCCGGTGGCTGGGTTTCGACTGGGCGTTGGAACGCTATGCGTCGGACTATTTCGACCAGCTCTACGACTGGGCCGTCGTCCTGATCAAGAAAGGATTGGCCTATGTCGATGACCAGACGCAGGAAGAGATCCGCCTCACGCGCGGCACGGTATCCGAGCCCGGCAAGGAGTCGCCTTGGCGCAACCGCTCGGTCGAGGAAAACCTCGACCTGTTCGAGCGGATGAAAAAGGGCGAGTTCGCCGACGGCGAGAAGGTGTTGCGAGCCAAAATCGACATGGCGCACCCGAACATGCTGTTCCGCGACCCGATCATGTACCGCATCCTGCACGCCGAGCATCACCGCACGGGTAACAAATGGTGCATCTATCCGATGTACGACTATGCGCATGGCCAGTGCGATTCAATCGAACGGATCACCCACTCGATCTGCACCCTCGAATTCGACGTGCACCGTCCGCTCTACGACTGGTTCATCCAAGCGCTCGACATCTACCCCTCGCACCAGTACGAATTCGCCCGTCTGAACCTCACCTATACGATGATGTCCAAGCGCCGTCTTCTGAAACTCGTGCAGGAGGGCGCCGTGATGGGCTGGGACGATCCCCGCATGCCGACCATCTGCGCCCTGCGCCGCAAGGGTTATACGCCGGCTTCGGTGCGCAACTTCGCCGAAATGGTCGGCGTAGCCAAGCGCGACAACGTGATCGACCTGGGCAAGCTGGAGTTCTGCGTGCGCGAAGACCTGAACAAGGTCGCCGAACGCCGCATGGCGGTACTCAACCCGCTGAAAGTCGTCATCACCAACTACCCCGAAGGCAAAACCAAGCTTTTCACGGCGATCAATAATCCCGAAGACGAAAACGCCGGCACGCGCCAGGTGCCTTTCTCGCGCGAGATCTATATCGAACGCGACGACTTCATGGAGGTCCCGCCCAAGAAATACTACCGCCTGAGTCCCGGTACGGAGGTGCGCCTGCGCTACTCCTACCTGATCCGATGCGAAGAGGTCGTCAAGGATGCAGAAGGCAACATCACGGAGCTTCGCTGCACGTACGACCCGGAGTCGGGCAACGGTTCGTCGAGCGACGGCCGCCGCGTGAAAGGCGTGATCCACTGGGTATCGGCGGCCGATGCGATCGAAGCCGAAATCCGGCTCTTCAACCCGCTTTTCACGACCGAAGATCCCGACGACGTGGCCGAAGGCGGCAGTTGGGAGGACAATCTCAACCCCGAATCGATGGTCCGAATCAAAGGCTATCTCGAACCGTCGCTGCGCGACGTTCCGGTCGGTCAGGCCGTTCAGTTCGAGCGCGTGGGCTACTTCTGCCCCGACACCGATTCGACCCCCGAAAAGCTGGTGTTCAACCGCACGGTGACCCTCAAGGATTCGTGGGCCAAGATCAACAAATAGATATTTCTTCTACGGTAAAATGAAAAAGCCGGAGCTATCGAAGCTCCGGCTTTTCGATTGATAAATCGTGTTTTCAATATTCGCCGTAAACTCCATATCGGACATTCACGGAAAATTTCCGACGCCCTGTCGTTGCTGTATTCAGGAGTAAAATATATCTTACATTTTAAAATACAGAGGGGTTCTAATTTCCTTCATACTCCAATCGATACCTTTGGCCCAATAGTCCTTATGCGTCGTTTTCAACACAAAGCCTTGCTTCTGATAGAACTTATAAACCAACTGCGAAGTTCTGACGGTTATCTTGCGGACACGATCAATTGATTTCAACTTGTCGATTCTATATTCGAGCAGTTGCTTCCCAAGCGATTTTCCCTGATAATCGGGATGTATGATGTCCCAACTTATTTTGCCGACGGTTTTATCATCGGCAAAATTTATTCCGCCGCAACCAACGATCCTGTCATTCGTGACCAGCACATAATACGACTCTATTTCTCGATCCAGATAATCACTCAAATCAATTTCTTCTTCCGCCGCAAAATATTCTGGTGTATTCCGCCGGATCAATTCCATCACATCATCCTTGTCTGTCGTCCGATATTCCCTTATCGTAACCATTTCTCCGTTTTCCCTCTCAACACTCTATTTACCGCCCGCATAAGAGGAATACACTTCCCGGCAACGCAACGACCGTTATTTCTTCCGGGCGATCGTTCGAAACGGCAGGGCCAGCACCCCGAAGAACGCTTCGCCGAAGATACCGCCCGACATCTTGGAGGTTCCTTCGGTCCGGTCGGCAAAGATGATCGGCACCTCGCCGATACGGAATCCCATCTTCCAGGCCGTATATTTCATCTCGATCTGGAATCCGTACCCCACCATCTCGATCCGGTCGAAATCGATCGCCGCAAGCACTTCCCGCTTATAGCCGACGAATCCGGCCGTCGCATCGCAGACGGGCATCCCCGTCACGATCCGCACATACCGCGAGGCACAATAGGACATCAACAGCCGCGACATAGGCCAGTTCACCACCGTCACCCCCTTCGAATAACGCGAACCGACGGCGACATCCGCTCCAGCCTCCAATTCGGCGGTAAGCCGCAGCAGATCGTCGGGATTGTGCGAAAAATCGCAGTCCATTTCGAATACGGCATCGTACGGGCGAGCCAGCGCCCAGCGGAATCCCTCGATATAGGCAGTGCCCAACCCCAGTTTTCCCGAGCGTTCCAACAGAAACAGACGATCCGGAAACTCCGCCTGCCGCTCCTTGACGATCGCTCCCGTTCCATCGGGCGAGCCGTCGTCCACCACGAGCAAATGGTAACCGCCCTCGAGCGACATCACCTTCGAGATCATCTTCGAAATATTCTCCCGCTCGTTATAAGTAGGTATGACAACCAATTTTTCCATCCAAATACTTTCTTCAGGGTAATTATGTATTTCAGCGTACCTTTATCCGACAGTCACAGCTCCGAATCCGGCAGCCGCTTATTTGCGATTCGCAGCCGCATTTATAATTCTGCCTCTCCGGATCTCCTCTCGGAGAGGACTTGGGCCGCTACACACCCCCAAAGGTACACAAAAGTATATTATCGCCAGCTTAAATCGCCCCCGTCCGAACATCGACACATAAGGCAGCGGTCGCATTCGAATCGCCGCCCCTTTACAGCAACTTGCCGAACCGTCTGCGACCTAATAAATAACGCAGAACGATCGACCCGCAGTATATGCCCCGGGGCTTTCCCTTCACCGCACCGCGAACAGCCCGCCAGCGCCTTGTGCGCCCGCAGAAAATCCCGCCACGCACGTCCCACGGCCCGCACGTAATCCGGACGCCCCTGCATCAGGTACGACAGCGCCGCGCACGAGTCGAGCACCGGACGCACGATAGCCACGACGCTCCGCTGCACCGGCGACGCACACTTGTAGAGCATCGCCAGATTATTGCGATGGTTGTAAAACACCTTCGAAGGCGATCCCTGCGCCATACTCCCCCCGCCGAGGTGATAAACCCGGCTCCGGGGCTCGATCCGCACCCGGTAACCGGCCAGCTGCATCCGCCAGCAAAGGTCGATCTCCTCCATGTGGGCGAAAAAATCCTCGTCGAAACCGCCCAATGCCCGAAATACTTCGGCCCGGCAGCAGAAAGCAGCGCCGCTCGCCCAAAAAACATCGCGGGCATCGTCATACTGCCCTTCGTCCCGTTCGACACACTGCAAAATACGACCTCGGCAGAAAGGATACCCCAAGTAGTCGATGAAACCGCCCGAAGCTCCGGCATACTCGAACCGCGCAGGCTCGACGAGCGACAGCAGCTTGGGCGCTACGGCAGCCACGGTCCGATCCCGATCGAGCGTTTCGACGAGCGGTTCGACCCATCCGGCAGGCGTTTCGACATCCGAATTGAGCAGAATGAAATAGTCCGCATCGAGATACGCCAACGCCCGGTTATAACCTCCGGCGAACCCGTAGTTACGGTCCAGTACGATTCGCCCCACAGCGGGAAATTCGCGTTCGAGCACGCCGAGCGAATCGTCCGTCGAACCGTTGTCGGCCACGACGACGCCGACCCCTTCGGGAACCGATGCGAGCACCGAAGGCAGGAAACGGCGCAAATGCCCGGCACCGTTCCAATTCAGGATCACTATTTCTGTTTTCGTTCGCATTCCATGCGGGCCAGATCGGCCGGGGACTTGTGTTTCCACCGCTTGTGCGACCACATCCACAGGTCGGGGTATTCGCGGATCTTCTGCTCCAGACGCCGCACGTAGCGTTCCGTTATTTCATGGGGAGCCACCTCCTCTTCTCCGTCGTAAATCCGGTCGAAATCCATCTCGTAATAACCCGGTTTGACACGCCGCAGCCAACAGCAATATACGGGCAGACCGCAACGCAGCGCCAGCTTCTCCCCTCCGTCGAAAAAGATCGTATCCCGATTGAGGAAGCGGAACCAATGGCTGTCGGGACGGCGCGGCGGATTCTGATCGGCAATCAGTCCCATCACGATATTCTTGCCGTCGATTCCCTTCTCCCGATTTCGCAGATAGAAGCGCAGGGACTCAGCCATCGGTACCGGGCAGATATTCGCATGGCTGCGCAGACGTTTGTACAATTCGTCGAAAACGCGACTCCGCAGGGGATGATAGACCGCCACGACCACCTGCGAAGGGACGATAATCCCCCAGAACGAACAGTACTCCCAGCACCCTAAATGAGCCGTCAGAGCGATCCAGTCCCGGCCCTCGACCGCAGCCATCTGCTTTTCCAGATCCTTTACGACGACTACCTGACGGCATTTCTCGTCGGTGAGTCCGGCCAGACTGAAGGTATCCACGAAAATCTCCGCCAAAGTACGGTAAAAACCTCTCCGGATAGCATGCAACTCCTCCAGGCTTTTCTCCGGAAAAGAGTTCCGCAAATTCTCCGTCACGACCCGATAACGGTAACGCAACAGGCGCAACGCACCGAAAACGGCCGGTTCCACCACGTAATAGCGAAACCAATACGGCAAAATGGAGAAAAACTTACAGAAAATCCAGAGGCTTTCCAGTCCGATCCTTCCCCAAAAACCCAGATTCGGGCTTTTCTGTCTTTCTACCTCCGGCTTACTCATTCGATTTCGGTTCTACGAACAGTTTCACATTATCGACCTTCGTGCGGACCGAAAGCCACTTGCGCAACTGCTCCCGGTCTATCTGGCGTTGGAAATCCTTCGGCGTAATGACACAGACCAACAGCGTATCCAGCGGTTTGCCCGCAACGTCGAACATCACCCCTTTGGTAAGCGACATCGACTCCACGTTATCCGACATCACGCCCACCTCCTGCGAAATATCGCCGATATCGACATTCGTCACCTGATAGCGAGCCAGTCGCTGTTTCATCTCGGCGATTTGCCGATTCTTCTCGTCCAGCAGCTCCACATAACTCGACTGCAGCGACTGCAAATCGACCTTATCCGAGTTCGATGCCTGTCGCACCACCAATTCTGTCCGAGGCAGCCCATAGCTTGCGAGCTGTCCCCGCGCATTCTCGATCACATCTTCGCCGAGCGGCTCCCCGACCAACAGCAGTTCGATACGGGGCGATTCTCCGCCCCGCCGGTAGATCTTGCTGGATTCGATCACACGGGTCTGCGGGAAATTGAACACCTGGGCGATATACTTATCGGCCTGCACCTCGAAAATCGAAACCCGCACCATATGCAAGCCGATGAATACGCTGGGAATAAACGTAACGAGCGTAATCGCCAGCATCGTCCGCTTCACGAAACGCTCGCGGGATTTGTTGAGAAACGTCTTCTTCCTGTACTTCAGAAACCGGGTAAAAATATAAGTAGCCAGGGCGATAAAAACCGTATTGATGAAAAACAGGTAAAACGCCCCGAAGAAAAAACGATACTGTCCCGTCGCCAGACCGAACCCCGCCGTACAGAGAGGCGGCATCAACGCCGTAGCGATCGCAACGCCCGGAATAACGGTCGAATTACGATCCTGGCGCGATTGCGCCACGATACCGGCCATACCGCCGAAAAAGGCGATCAACACGTCGTAAGTCGTCGGAGTGGTACGTGCGAGCAACTCACTGCTCGCATTCCCCAGCGGGGAGATGAAAAAGAAGAGGGTCGAAGTCGAAATCGCCACGACGAACATCAGGACGAAGTTCCTGACGGATTTTTTCAGCAGGTCGAAATCGTTGATCCCGAGCGAAAAGCCGATACCCATAATCGGCCCCATGATCGGAGAAATACACATGGCGCCGATAATTACGGCGGCCGAATTGACATTCAGGCCCAGCGACGCCACCATCGTAGCGCAAATCAGGACCCACAAATTGACGCCGCGAAACTCCGTACCCTTGCTGATGTTGGCAGCTACTTCATCCTGCGAGGCCTTGTCATCCTCCAGACTGAAACGGTCCCGCATAAAAGCCCGGAACTCCGCCCAAAGTCGGAACGAATGACGGGACTGCTCTTTCAATTCACTATTTTCCATATCACTCATTTACTCTTCTTCGGATTCTGTATCCATATTCTTTCCCGGTTTCGGAAGCCCCGCCACCACGATCACGAACTCTCCTTTGGGCGTATGTTCCCGGAAATAGTCCGCAACCTCGGCAAGGGTTCCCCGCACGGTCTGTTCGAACTTTTTGGTCAGTTCCCGCGACACGGCCGCCATCCGCTCCGGACCGAACACCTCGGCGAACTGTTCGAGGGTCTTGACCACCCGGAAAGGCGACTCGTAAAAAATCATCGTACGCGGCTCCGACGCAAGGCTCTGCAAATGCTTGTTGCGGCCTTTCTTCTGGGGCAGAAAACCCTCGAAGCAAAACCGGTCGCACGGAAAGCCGCTCTGCACGAGCGCCGGAACGAAAGCCGTAGCTCCGGGCAGCGTCTCCACCTCGATCCCCGCTTCAAGACAGGCCCGCACCAGCAGGAATCCCGGGTCGGAGATTCCCGGCGTGCCCGCATCCGAAATCAGAGCCGCTGAACGGCCCTGGGCGATGTTGTCGGCCACCAGACCAACCGTCGCATGTTCATTGAACTTGTGGTGGGCATACATCTTTTTCTCGATGCCCAGATGCTTGAGCAGCACCGACGAGGTGCGCGTGTCTTCAGCCAGAATAAAATCGACTTCGGAAAGCACCCTGACGGCCCGAATCGTGATGTCGTCCAAATTTCCGATCGGCGTAGGAACGATATAGAGCTTAGCCATCGTCAGGAGAGTTTACGTTCCAGCAACTCTATCAGGAACCTCACTCCGTCGGACGAAGGGTTCCAATCGTAATTCTCGGAGATATAGATAATGCAGTCGTCCAGGTCGTCAAACTCGTTCAGACGGTCGATCGTCCGTTCGTACCGCTCGGTATCGCCGCCGAACAAGTCCCGCAGCAACAGGAATTTGTCGTTGATACCGATCGCCTGCTTCAGGTCGGTGATCCGCTCCTTGCGCACGATTTCGGAAGCCATGTCCTTCGGCGCGGCGATCGTGTCGGCCAGCGTATGCACGTCACCGCCCAACACCTCGCCCAGCACCGGCTCCGGCTCGGCGGCAAACGGGTATTTCGGGGCATCGGTTTTAGCCGAAGTCGTTTCGGCGACGCCCGTCTTTTGCGAAGCGGCAACGGAAGCATCGGCATCCGCCGCATTATCCGCTTGCTCCGAAATCTCTGCAGCGACAGAGTCGGATTCCGATGTTTCGGACTGTGGCTCCGGCATTTGCGACGTTACGGACTTCTTCGGTTCATCCATTTTTTCGAGGAGTGTTTCCAGCTGCGGAGCCGCTGCATCGTCCTGCTTCTTTCCGGCGGTTGCCTGTTGCTGCGGAACCGCTGCATGCCCCGGCTTCTGCCCGGTCCCGACCGGAATCTTCGAAGCAGCGGCTTCCTGCGGCCCGTCCGTCTCGTAGAGAGACATGATGACCCGCCGCTTCTCCCTGTGACGGATCACCAGATCGTCCAGATCGAACAGACTGTCCGATACGACGACTTTCTGCTTCGATTCGGCATCGGCTTCAGAGGAGGGAGCAACCACCTGACCGGCAGACGATCCG
>OHSZ01000870.1_pt1 | contig 8946 bp, 8 predicted proteins | sample 1578791 | NCBI WGS metagenome assembly OHSZ01 (sample SAMEA3879551, study PRJEB24766) | human gut metagenome | biome: human-associated habitat; feature: feces | place: USA | collected 1985/1987 | reverse complement strand
TACTCTTCCTTTCCGCAGGAAACAGCCAGAAACAGAACCGCAACGCTTGCTAAACAAAAATTAAAAATTTTCAATCGAAATCTGTCCTCAAGAAAGGAATACAACAAAAATGAATTTACCAAACAAATTAACACTATTTAGAATAATACTAGTTCCAATAATGGTTATAGTATCTTTTTTTGATATACCGGGAAGTTTTTTAGGCATATCTACAACAATGTGGATAATGGAATTAATATTTATAATTGCATCAATAACAGATAAACTAGATGGATATTTGGCAAGAAAAAATAATCAAGTAACAAACTTCGGAAAATTTTTAGATCCAATTGCAGACAAAATTTTAGTAGTTGCTGCCATGATTTTATTTGTAGAAATGGGAAGATTACCAGCATGGATTCCAATTATAGTAATATTCCGTGAATTTGCCGTTTCGGGATACAGATTAATTGCTGTACAAAACAGTGGCAAGGTAATTGCCGCAAATGTTTGGGGAAAATTAAAAACTGTTACACAAATGATTGCGATAATTTTAATGTTCTTAACAACACAACCTTATTTTGCATTTGTAAATAGTGCACTTACATATATGACAACAGGAGATTTTGTAATGAATATTTTAGCAAGCATATTTATGACGGTTTCTGTTATTGCAACAATTTTCTCTGGATATGAGTATTTAAAAGGCGGAAAAGATTTACTAAAAGATTGTTAATACGAAAAAATAATACCATATTATCAATTTTGAGTAGAGAACAATATATACATAAGAGATAAAGGGGATAAAATATGAAAAAATTAAAGAAAATATTCATTGCATTGCTTTTGATAACGTTTATTTCAACAGTTACGATTGATTATAAAACATCAATTGCAGATGTAGGAAGTTTTGAAGATTACGACAGTGGTAGCTCATGGGATAGCGACAGTTCGTGGGATAGCGGAAGCTCATGGAGCAGTTGGGACGACGATGATTACAGTTCTAGTTATGGAGGAACAAGACATAGTAGTGGCGGAGGTTCTTCGTGGGGAACAATAATAACTTTTATTATTATAATTGCTATAGCTTATGCTATTTCTTCAAAGAATAAACACACTCCAATTAGACCAGTTCAAACGTATCAACCAGCATCTAATTTTGATTCTGAAGAAGATGTTGAAAGAAAAGTTAAAGCTGTTGATGAAATGTTTAATAAAGAAGAGTTCTTATCTTGGACTAGAAGTTTATTCGTAAAATTGCAAGAAGCGTGGACCGCAAGAGATTGGAGTACTATTAGAGTATTTGAAACAAATGAGCTATTTGAACAACATCAAAAGCAATTACAAGGTTATATAGACAGAAAACAAATAAATGTAATGGAAAGAATTTGCGTATTATCAGTTAAGTTAGCAGACTTCAAGCAAACTGGAAATAAAGATGTTTTAACTGTTGTATTGAAATCTAGAATGAATGATTATATAATAGACGAAACAACAGGAAAAATAGTAAAAGGTGATAAGACAACTGATAGATATAGCACATATAAACTTGATTTTATTAGAACAACAGGCGAAAAGACAAAACCAGGTTCTATTGAAATAAATACAACAAATTGTCCAAACTGTGGAGCACCAACACAAATAACATCATCAGGTAAATGCGAGTATTGTGGAAGTGTAATTACAACAGGAGAACATAGCTGGGCATTATCAAACTTAGAGAAAATAGGCTAAAATTTGTGCGGGCCTTGTAAATTAAGGTATGCGCAGAATAAATTATTTAAAGACCAAAAGTAAAAATTAATTTTAGGAGGAAAAAATTATGGGATTAATTAAAGCAGCAGCAAGTGCAATAGGAAGTACAATGCATGATCAATGGAAGGAAGCAATAAGATGTGAGAACATGACAAATGAGGTTCTTATGGTTAAGAAAACTACTCCAAATGGAGTTATATCAAATAAAAGTACAATTATAGTAGCACCAGGACAATGTGCAATTATATTCGATAATGGTAGAGTAATAGATGCAACGGCAGAAGAAGGAGTATATACTTTTGATAGTTCTTCTACACCTTCATTCTTTGCAGGACAATTTGGAGAAGTATTTAAAGAGATGTGGCAACGTTTTACATACAATGGAGCAAGTGCTAAACAACAAGCAGTATTTTTCTTCAATACAAAGGAAATAATAGATAATAAATTTGGAACAGCGGCACCAATTCCATTCCAAGATTGGTCACACCCAATTCCAAACCAAATGACAAATACTTTAACACCACTAAGAGTAGAAGTAAAATGTTTTGGAAAATATACTTTTAGAATTTCAGACCCAGCTTTGTTTATGAGCAAATTAGCAGGAACTGCTGATATTTATAAAAAAGATGAATTAGTAGAGCAATTAAGAACAGAAGTTATGTCTGTATTTCAAAATGTTGCTAATGAACTTGGTACAGCTAAATACAAAGTTCCAGTTCTAGAAATGCCAAGTCAAACAGATGAAATAAGAGAAATGATGGACGAAAAGGTATTTGATGCAAAAATAAGAGAAAGAGGAATAGAAATAGTTTGCTTTGCTGTTGAATCTGTAACATTAACAGATGATTCTGCAAAGAAGATTGATGATTACGAATTAAGTTCAAACTCTTACATGCAACAAGGAAGAATGGTTGGAGCATATTCAAATGCTGTTGAAAATGCAGCAAAAAATGAAAATGGAGCAGCAAATGGATTCATGGGAATAGGAATGATGAACATGTCAACAAATGGAATGATGCAAAATGCTGCAAACGGACCATGGAATCAAAACAATGATGCGAGCAGAATGGATTTAAGTAAACAAAAAGAGGATAAAGCTGATGATACAACAGCTGAAGGCTGGACTTGTGAATGTGGTCATGTAAATCCAGCAGATGGTAAATTCTGTAGTGAATGTGGTAAGGCAAAAACATCAAAAAAGGTTTGCCCAAAGTGCAAAATGCCAAATGATGCAGGTAACAAATTCTGCAATAATTGTGGAGAACAATTATAAAGTTTTGTAGGAGGAACTTATATAATAATGGAGTTAGAGCAAGCGAAAACAGAGGTTAAAGAACTTAGAGAAAAATTAGAGTATTATGCAAAATTATATTACGATATGGATAGCCCTGCAATAACCGATTACGAGTATGATATGATGATGAACAGATTAAAAGCTTTGGAAAAAGAATTTCCAGAGCTTATTACTCGTGATTCATTAACTCAAAAAGTTGGAGGGCATGTTAAAGAAGGGTTCAAACAAGTGGTGCATGAAGTACCACTTCAAAGCCTTCAAGATATATTTTCTTTTGAGGAATTGAGAGACTTTGACACAAGAGTTAGAAAAGTTGCAGAAGAAAATAATGAAGAATTAAAATATGTTGTAGAAACAAAGATTGACGGTCTATCTACAGCACTTAAGTATGAAAATGGTGTTTTTGTACAAGGTGCAACACGTGGAAATGGCTTAATTGGAGAAGATGTAACAGATAATTTAAAAACAATTTCACATATACCAAAAGAGTTAAAAGAAAAAATAGATATTACGGTTCGTGGAGAGGTATTTATCGGAACAAAAGAGTTCGAAAAAATGAACGAAGAAAGAGAAATATTAGATGAAAGCCTATTTGCAAATGCAAGAAATGCAGCGGCAGGTTCTCTTCGCCAATTGGACTCAAAGGTAACCGCAACAAGACCTCTAGATATTTTTATATTTAATGTGCAAAAATATGATGAAGATACATTTGATTCTGAAAATTCACATTTTACAGAACTAGACAAGCTACGAAAATTAGGATTTAATGTAGTGCCGGTAAGAACATTGTGTAGTACAATAGATGAAGCAATAGAAGCAATCAAAAAGATTGGAGAAGACAGAGAAAATCTATCATTTGGAATAGATGGTGCAGTTATAAAGGTTGATAATTTACGTTTAAGAGAGATATTAGGAACCACTTATAAAGTTCCAAAGTGGGCTATTGCATACAAATATCCACCAGAGAAAAAAGAGACAAAACTTTTAGATATCGTATGTCAAGTTGGAAGAACAGGAGCACTTACACCAACTGCAATATTAGAGCCAGTTAAGGTTGCAGGCTCAACTATTTCAAAAACAACACTTCACAATGAAGATTTTATAAAAGAAAAAGACCTAAAAATAGGTGATACAGTCGTAATTCAAAAGCAGGGAGATGTAATTCCAGAAGTTGTTGATGTTATAAAATCGAAGAGAGATGGTACTGAAAGAGAATTTGTTATGCCAACAGTATGTCCAGTCTGCGGAGCACCAGTAGTAAGAGAAGAAGGCGAGGCTGTTGCACGTTGTATAGGAATAGAATGTAGTGCAAAAATATTAAGAAATCTTGCACATTTCGTCTCAAAAGAAGGAATGGATATAGATGGGCTTGGAATAAAAATATTAGAACAATTAGTAGATAAAGGTTTAATAAAAAATATTGCTGACATTTACACATTAACAGCAGAAGAAATTGCATCACTTAAAAAGAATGGAAAGAAATTTGCTCAAAATCTAATAGATTCAATAAATGCAAGCAAAAACAATGATTTATTTAAGCTACTAACAGCACTTGGAATAAGACATATAGGAACAAAATCTGCAAAAGGATTGTGCAAAAAATACAAATCAATAGACAAAATTGCAGAAGCAAGTTTCGAAGAATTAAGCATGATAGATGATGTTGGAGAAATTACAGCACAAAGTATTTACGAATTTTTTAGACAACCACAAACTGTTGATTTAATAAATAGGCTAAAAGAAGCGGGAGTAAATACTGAGGTAATACAAAATGAAAATACTAATACAGATGACAGATTTACAGGAAAAACATTCGTATTAACAGGAAGTCTAGAAAAATATACAAGGCAAGAAGCTAGTGATATAATAGAAAGCTTTGGTGGCAAAGTATCAGGTTCAGTTTCTAAAAAAACGAGCTACGTACTAGCCGGGGAAGAAGCGGGTTCAAAATTAACAAAAGCACAAGAATTGGGAGTTGCAATTATTTCAGAGCAAGATTTTAAAAATATGATTGAAAAATAATTACAAATGTAGTAAAGTTGAAGATTCAAAAAAGAGAAGGTGGAAAAGAATTAAAGTTTAGCAAGGAAAATAAATTCAAAAGGCAAGGACGCATACTTTTTGTATGTAACTGCGTTTTGAATGAAATTTGACGTAGTCAAAATTATAATTATTTTTCACCAGGGAAAGGACAAATAAACATATGGAAGGCAAATATTCATTTGAACGCATGGAAAACGAATTAGATAATGGGTATATAATTTTTTACACATATGTTAGAAACAGATACCAATTATTTAAGACATCAGAAAATTGCTATACACAGCAGTTACTAACAGAAAATTTAAAAAATCCATTACCACGTTTAACAATAATAACACATAAAAGATTAAAAGAAATATATCCATACATGGAAAACATAGAATATAAAACAAGTGCACTATAGTTGGAATGTGAGGGAGGCTTGAAAAATGTACACTTATGACGATGTAAAAGAACATAGCAATGACAGAGAATATGTAGAAAAAGCAATAGAAGAAGATGGACTTTTATTAGATGCAGCATCTCCTGAATTGCAAGACGACAAAGAACTAGTAATGAAAGCTGTTACAAAAGATGGTGGAGCATTGGAATTTGCCTCAAAAAGGTTGAAAGCAGACAGAGAAATATTGATGCAGGCAGTTGAGAAAAAAGGCTGGGTTTTATGTTATGCCTCAGATGAATTGAAAGCAGATAAAGAACTAGCACTCAAAGCCGCAAAAACAGATGGACAAATTTTATATTATGTAAGCAAAGAACTAAGAGATGACTATGATGTTGTGCTAGAAACAGTAAAAAATAAAGGTTTAATTGTAAAATATGCTAGCAAGCGTCTGCGTTCAGACAAGACAATAGCAATAGAGGCAATAAAAAATGACAAAAGAGCTTATGATTTTATAGCACCAGAATTAAGACAAGATGAAGAAATACAGGCAATAATAAACCCACCAGCATAAAATTTTTTGGTATAAAATTGGAACGGAGAAAAAATTTATATTTTTCGTTCCAATTTATATTAATGCTTTTTGTGTTCTTCTCTGTCACCGTTTTGTACTATTGTATATTTTGAGGATTTGCATATAGGGTCTTATTATTTGTGTATATTACCATTCCTGGTTTTGCTCCATTAGGCTTTTTTACATATTTTATTAAAGTATAGTCAACTGGCACATTTTGAGACATTCTAGCCTTGCTGTAATATGCAGCAATAGATGCACACTTATATAAAACAGCATCTGGAACTGTGGTAGATTTATCAGTAAATTTTAAATTACTATCTGTTTTTAAGACAACATGACTTCCATGAATATCTTTCGTGTGAAACCAAATATCAGAATTTTGTGCGAGTCTGCAAGTTAAATAATCATTTTGTTTATTATTCTTTCCAATGTAAACAGTGTAACCATCAATATCACGTTTTTCTGGCATATTACTTGCGTTTGATTGCTTACTCGATTTAGAATTAGTAATCTTGCTTTTGCTATTGTATACATGATTATTTACTGTATTTGCATTTTTCCCGAAAATCAAATTATCACAAATTTCAGAATAAATATTGTCTATATCTTCAATTGTGGAAACTTCTTCTAACTCGTATACAATACTTTCTAAGTATGATAACTCAGCCTCTGACAATTCTTTTTGCTTTTCTACAATAGCTATTGTATTTTGAAGTTTTCTATATTTTTTGAAAAAGTTCTTGGCGTTTTTAGATGGACTAAATTTCTCATCTAATGGTATAGTAATTAAATTGTTGTTATCATAATAGTTTTCCAAAGTAACTTCAGCCTGTGGATAATCTGGTATTCTGTATAAATTTGAAGTTATTAATTCACCATATAATCTGTATTTTTCAGCATTTGTGCAATCGGCAATTTTTGAATCTATTGTACTAATTCTTTCTTTTATCTTTCCAACATGATTTAAAACAAGCTTTAATACTGTATCTCTGTACTGCTTGAATTGCTCAGACTGTTCTTTTGAAGTATAGAAATCATCTAAATAGAAGTTCACAGCAAGTCCATCGTTTGTTGATTTATAAGCAAAGTAATCTTTCTTAACAGAAGAATATTCTTTTAAAACAACGTTATCAGGCATGTTTGTAAATAAATCTTTTAAATATGAGTAAACTTCTTTCAAATTATTAGTAGAAACAGCTGTTGGAATATTCAATGTTTCTAATAAATATGATATATTTTTTTTTCCAAATCCATTGTAAACTTTAGATAATGTTGATGGAAAATTTTCGCTATCTATTGAAACATCTTTATAAAACTCATCGAAAGTTTTAACTGCAAGAAAGTCCTTTTTAGCACTTTCAATATTCAAATATTTCGAACCAGGGAAGATGTCTCTATTTGAGTTATCAAACTTATTTAGATGACGTAAGCTATCGATAACTGTATGCTCCGAATTTAGCAATATAATATTGCTGTGTTTTCCCATAAGTTCAACAACAAGAGTTTTTGTAATTAAATCATTAAGCTCGTTGTATACATCAATATCAATAAAAACAATACGTTCTAAGCCATTAGAATAAATTCTTTTAATAGTTCCACCAGTCAAATGTTTTCTAAGAACCATGCAAAAATTCAAAACATTTTGAGGGTTAGGTTTAGAATTAGTGGTTAAATGAATTCTATAATTTATTGAATCTATAGAAACATTCAAACAATAATTCTTTCCACTAGAATAAACACCCAATAAAATCTCGTTTTTATTAGGTTCAAAAATTTTATTTATCTTTCCATTAATAAGGCAAGTGTTTAATTCTGAAACTACTGCTTTAGTTACAATACCATCAAAAGCCATTGCAAAAATCTCCTTAAATTTTAATAGAATGATTATACAGCAAAAAAGACTGTTTATCAATAAAAAATCTTATAAAAGTAGCAGTATAATAGGTTATATACTAAACTAATGAAATATGAAAAAATTAAAACAGAAAATCAAAATAATTTGCAAAAAATATTGACATTTCAAGCTTTTTTGGCATATAATACAAACCAATGAGGCACTATTAGGAGGAACTTGCTAAAAGATGAACAACAATTATAATAATATGTCTGATGATGAACTACTGGAATTGATAAATAAAAAAGATACAGATGCACTAGATTTTTTAATATGCAAATATAAAGACCTAGTAAATTCAAAAGTGAATAAATATTTTATAATTGGTGCCGAAAAAGAAGATATAGTTCAAGAAGGTTTGATAGGTCTATATAAAGCAATTAAAGATTACAAACCGGACAAGCAGAACTCATTTAAATCATTTGCAAATTTATGTATAGAAAGACAATTAATAACAGCAATAAAATCCTCTAATAGACAGAAACATATGCCACTAAATTCATATTTATCATTGAATATGACAGCTTTTGAAAACGAAGATGGAAATAATGATACGCAAATAGTGGACGTGCTTGAAAACACAGTAATAGAAGATCCACTAGATACAATCACAAAAAAAGAATATTTCTTAAGTGTAGAAAATGCTATAGACTCATCTTTAAGTGATTTTGAAAAGAAAGTACTTAATAGATATGTACAAGGCGAATCTTATGTAAAAATTGCAGAAAGATTAGATGCTCCAGTAAAATCTGTGGACAATGCGATACAAAGAATTAGAAAGAAAACTGCAAAAAATATACAAGCAGAAAGTAATATATAAAAGCTTCTGATTCAAATCAGAAGCAATATACGCTATCATAGCTCAGTAGGTAGAGCGCAGCCTTGGTAAGGCTGAGGTCACGGGTTCGATTCCCGTTGTTAGCTCCATAATTTATAGAAAACTAGAATTTTTAGAGAATTCTAGTATTTTTTTATAAAAAAACGGGAATCGAAAAGGAGGAATAGAAACTTGAGATCGGAAGAGC
>OHSZ01000867.1_pt1 | contig 8961 bp, 8 predicted proteins | sample 1578791 | NCBI WGS metagenome assembly OHSZ01 (sample SAMEA3879551, study PRJEB24766) | human gut metagenome | biome: human-associated habitat; feature: feces | place: USA | collected 1985/1987 | reverse complement strand
TCATGGTCGGCAGCCCGGGACAAACGGTGGACGATCTGGTCCGGGATCTGCTTTTCATCCGGGAGTTCGAACCCCAGATGATCGGTATCGGACCTTTCATCCCGCACCGCGACACCCCCTTCGGCCACGAACCGGCCGGAAGCGTCGAACGAACGCTCACCCTGCTGTCGATTCTGCGGCTGATGCGTCCCGCAGCACTGATCCCTTCGACCACCGCGCTCGCCACCCTCTCGGGCGACGGCCGGATGCGGGGTATTTTGGCCGGTGCCAACGTGGTGATGCCCAACCTTTCGCCGCCGGACGAACGGTCGAAATACAACCTCTACGACGGCAAGGCCGCCTTCGGTGCCGAAGCTGCCGAAGGATTGGCCGCTCTGGAGCGGGAACTCAACGAAATCGGCCGCCACATCTCGTGGAGCCGGGGAGATTATCAAGAATAGCTTATAAAAACACAAAGATATGTACCAAGTCGCATCCTCCAAGGCGGAGGAGTTCATCCATGACGGAGAAATCGTCGAAACGCTGGCTTACGCCCGCGAAAATCGTGCGAACCGCCCCCTGATCGAGGCGATCCTGCAAAAAGCGGCCGAAGGCAAAGGGGTCACGCACCGCGAAGCGGCCGTGCTGCTCGAGTGCGAACTCGAAGACCTGAACCAACGCATGTTCACGCTGGCCAAACAGATCAAGGAGAAAATCTACGGCAACCGTATCGTAATGTTCGCGCCGCTCTATCTGTCGAACTACTGCATCAACGGCTGCGTATATTGCCCGTATCACCAGAAAAACAAAACCATTCCGCGCCGCAAACTCACCCAGGACGAAATCCGCCGCGAGGTGATTGCCCTGCAGGATATGGGTCACAAGCGTCTGGCACTCGAAGCCGGAGAGGACCCGCGCAACAATCCGATCGAGTACATTCTCGAATCGATCAAGACGATCTACTCCGTACATCACAAGAACGGGGCGATCCGCCGCGTGAACGTAAATATCGCGGCTACGACGGTCGAGAACTACCGCAAACTGCGCGATGCAGGCATCGGCACCTACATTCTCTTCCAGGAAACCTACAACAAAACCGCTTACGAAGCACCCCACCGGCCCGAAGAGCGACTACGCCTATCACACCGAAGCGATGGACCGCGCGATGGAAGGCGGCATCGACGACGTGGGTATCGGCGTACTGTTCGGTCTGAATACCTACCGGTACGACTTCACGGGACTGCTCATGCACGCCGAGCACCTCGAAGCCCGCTTCGGCGTCGGTCCCCACACCATCAGCGTACCCCGCATCTGCCCGGCCGACGACATCGACACCAAGGACTTCCCGGATGCCATTTCGGACGAAATATTCCGCAAGATCGTCGCCGTGATCCGCATCGCCGTCCCTTATACGGGCATGATTATCTCGACCCGCGAATCGCAGCGCTCGCGCGAGCAGGTGCTGGAAATCGGCATTTCGCAGATCAGCGGCGGCTCGCGCACCAGCGTCGGCGGTTACGCCGGCACGACGCATGCTGAACAGGATTCCGCACAATTCGACGTGAGCGATCACCGCACGCTGGACGAAGTGGTGCGCTGGCTGCTGGAACTGGGCTACGTGCCGAGCTTCTGCACGGCCTGCTACCGCGAAGGCCGCACGGGCGACCGCTTCATGTCGCTGGCCAAGACCGGAAAGATCGCCAACTGCTGTACGCCCAACGCCCTGATGACCCTCAAGGAGTATCTCGAAGACTACGCATCGCCCGAAACCCGAACCCTGGGTGAAAAGATGATTGCGAAAGAGGTTCCGATGCTCCTCAACGAGCGTGTGCGCCGCATCACGGAGAAGAACCTCGCAGCGATCGCCGAAGGTAAACGGGATTTCCGCTTCTAAAAGTTTCGCACGATGAACGAGCAGACTCCCCGCGCTGAACGGCTGCATATCGCTTTCTACGGGCGGTGCAACAGCGGCAAGTCGTCGCTGATTAACGCCCTCACGGGCCAACAGAGCGCTGTCGTTTCCGCGACGCCGGGCACGACGACCGATCCCGTACTCAAGACGATGGAGATACACGGGCTGGGACCTTGCGTACTGATCGACACGCCGGGTTTCGACGATGAAGGCGACCTCGGCACGCTGCGCGTGCAGCAAAGCCGCAAGATGCTGGACAAAACCGACCTGGCCGTCCTTCTCCTCTCCGAAGCCATGCCGCAGAACGACGAAATAGAATGGTTCCGGCTCTTGGAAGAAAGGCATATTCCGACGGTAGTGGTACGCAGCAAGGCCGACTTGGTTGCCGGTATGCCCGATGCGGAGGCCGAAGCACTCTTCGGGCAACAGCCGCTCCGGGTCAGCGCCTCGAACAGCACGGGACTCGACGCCCTGCGCGAAGCCCTGATCCGCAACCTGCCCGAAGACTACAACCAGCCCGAAATCACGGGCAGCCTCGCCTCGGCGGGCGACGTGGTGATGCTCGTCATGCCGCAGGACATCCAGGCCCCCAAGGGACGCCTCATCCTGCCGCAAGTCCAGACGATCCGCGAGCTGCTCGATAAGAAGTGCCGCGTGGTCTGCTGTACCACCGACCAGATCGAAGGCACGCTCTCGTCGCTGGCCGCACCGCCGAAACTGATTATCACCGACTCGCAGGTTTTCTCGACTGTCTATGCGCAGAAGCCCGCCGCAAGCCTGCTGACTTCGTTCTCGGTGCTCTTCGCCCGTTACAAGGGCGACATCGACTACTTCGTGGAGAGCGCGGCAGCCATCGGGCAGCTCCGCGAAGACTCCCGCGTGCTGATCGCCGAAGCCTGCACGCACGCTCCGGTGGGCGAAGACATCGGCCGGGTCAAAATTCCGGCGATGCTCCGCAAACGGATCGGACCCGCACTGCGGGTCGATGTGGTTGCCGGCACGGACTTTCCCGCCGACCTCACGCCCTACGACCTGGTAATCCACTGCGGCGCCTGTATGTTCAACCGGCGCCACGTATTGAGCCGCGTCGCCCAGGCCCGCGCCCAGCACGTCCCGATGACCAACTACGGCGTGGCGATCGCTTACCTGCAAGGGATTCTCGACAAGATCGAATATTAACCCCAAAAACACATATCCAAAAGAGTGGGCCGTCCGACAACTGGACGGCCCACTCTTTATCAAAAACCGAAACTATTCCGGCAAATACTATTTCGCCTCCGACGGGAAATACTTCATATACTGTACGCGCTGGAACATGGCCGAAGTGTCGTTCTTGAAATTCAGACGCCCCCGGAACTCATCGAGCGAACCGAAACCCTGCCGCTCGGACCAACGGTCGATGTACTCGTTCATTTCGGCAATGACTTCGAATCCCTTCTGGTGGATCGCCGTGCAGACCTGCACTGCCTCGGCTCCGCACAAAAGCGCTTTGACCGCAGCCTCGCCATCGTGCACGCCCGTCGAAACAGAAAGGTCCAACTGCGGCAACACGGCCGAACAGATCGCCACCATACGCAGGACGTTGCGCAATTCCGTCGGCTCGCTGTAAGGCGAACTCTCTACGAAAGTCATCCGCTCGACATCCACGTCCGGCTCGAAGAAACGGTTGAAAAAGACTACGCCCCGGGCCCCGTGACCGAGCAAAGCGCTCGACAAGGCGAAGACATTGGTCAGGCGCATGGGCAGTTTCACCGAAACGGGAATCTTCACCGCACCGGCCACCCGACCGACGATCTCCGCATAGTTCAACTCCAGTTCGCGAGCCTGGGCATGAATGTCCGTAGATTGGATGAAAATATTAAGCTCCAACGCGGAAGCACCGGCATCGGCCATCGCCGTAGCGTATTCGATCCAATCGCCTTTATCGACCACGCAATTGATGCTGGCGATTACCGGAAGCTCCGTCTTCGACCGCGCCTCCTGCACCAACCGGAGAAATCCGGCCTTGTAATCCTCGCCCAGATAACGCTGCAAATAAACCTCCGCATCGCCGTAAGCCGAATCGGATACGGTGTCCAGCGCAGCCGCATGGTGCAGGATCTGCTCCTCGAATATGGATTTGAGCACTACGGCACCGGCACCGCTCGCAGCGCACTGCTCGACGCTCTTGACATTGGAGGTATAGGGAGAACTGCTGACAATGATCGGACTCGGAAGATCCAGCCCCAGGTATTTTGCTCGCATCGTTTCTATGGATTTTTATGGTTTATTTTTCGAAAAATACGTAAAATTATGATTTTGTGCAAAAAGTTACCCAATCAATTTGAAATAGCGACTCTATCGGGGTAATCCATACAGGCGGTAGATTCTTCTCAAAATACTAACAGACAGGGCTTCCCGGAATCCCAACGTTCGAACACCTGCTTTTAGCCCTACGCAGCGCGTAACATCAATGCGAATTTACCGTTTGAATACTTCAAGCCTGTAAAACAACGACTTCAACTGTTGCACTCATGGCTCGCACGGCCAGCCTACACTTGCATAAAACCGCAAAGAAAAAACAAAAAGGAGTCGCACAAACTGTGCAACTCCCTGACTTTCAAGTGGACCCAGAGGGGCATGATCCCACGACCTTCGGATTATGAGTCCGCTGCTCTAACCGACTGAGCTATGGGTCCTTTTGCATCCGGGAAAATCCGAATACGGACACAAAAATAGGAATTTCGACCGGATTCACAAAATAAAAACCCATTTTTTCATTTCGAGACGCCAGCACAAACCCGTTTCGCTCAAATCGATTCCCTGTTTTACGCCCCTGCATCGCAAGAAAAACAGCCGCACCGGAATTTTCCGCAACAACTAACCGACCCGATCGCAAGATTTTTCTTCGGAAAATTAGCTAACTGGAAAAAATTTACTACCTTTGCTCCGCTTAAGCATCTAATTACAAACAAAACAAACGAAATGAAAAAAGGTATTCATCCCGAAAATTATCGTTTAGTGGCATTCAAAGACATGTCGAATGACCACGTGTTTTTGTGCAGGTCCGCCGTTTCGACAAAAGAAACCATCGAAGTGAACGGCGAAACCTATCCCGTGTATAAGATGGAAATTTCCAACACCTCTCACCCGTTCTACACCGGTAAGATGAAGTTGGTGGATACCGCTGGTCGCGTCGATAAGTTTATGAGCCGTTACGCAAAACGCTACGATAAGAAAGCCGCCAAATAGTTCGAAGGACCGTTTGACGCTTCAAAATAAAAAAGGATTCGCCTGGGGCGAATCCTTTTTTATTCTCCTTCGGCGCCCGATTCTCACCGGTCCGCATTCGCCGGATGCCGCACACTCCGACCGTCGTCAAAAAGCGCAGGGGACATCCGCTTTATCCGTCCCGAAGCTGCCGACCGGAATCGGCAGCATACGCAAGATGGTACACGACCAATCATCCGGTCCGGCCCGAAACAGGACAAAAGAACTTTTACGGAAAAAATTTGGGGGTTTGCGGCACAAACATTACTTTTGTAATCTACTAAAATTACTGTTTTTATGGAATTCGAAGGTGTCGTATATAAAATCCTGCCCCTGACACAAGGTACGTCCGCCCGGGGAGAATGGCAGCGTCAGGACGTGGTTTTCGAGCTGCCCTCGGAATTTTCACGCAAAATCTGCGTCACGTTCTTCAACAAGCCGAGCGACGTGGCCAAACTCCGCGAAGGGGCTACCTATACGGTTTCGGTAAACGTCGAATCCCGCGAATATAACGGCCGCTGGTATACCGATGTGCGGGCATGGCGCCTGCAACCCAAAGAAACCGCTCAAAACGCCGGGATCCCGCCGATGCCCGACGCGGCCCCGCTCGAAGAGCCATCGTACAGTACTCCCGCAGCAGAAGTAGACGACCTGCCCTTTTAATTTTTCACGCACGAAGGCAGAAGCCATCCGCTCTCTAAAACAACAAAATAGCCGACCCTACAAAGGTCGGCTATTTTTCGGTCCCCGGGAGGCGACTACTTCTTCACCGGAAGAGCAGAGTTCGCTGCCTGAGTCGTCGCAGCCGCAGCTTCATCCGTTGTTGCCGGGGTCGTTTCCTCAACGAAAGGAATCACATCCTCCAACTCTACCTCGAATTTAAGAGCCGAATTAGGCAAGATATACTTACCGCGCGCCTGCCGACCATAAGCCAGTTCCGCAGGAATCCAAAGCGTTATCTTACCGCCTTTGCCGATCAGTTTCAAACCTTCGGTCCAGCCGGGAATCACCTGTCCCAATTCGAACTCGACAGCTTCGTCCTTGTCATAACCTTCCGGATCTATCTGCTTGAGGTACTCCTTCATCTCTTCGGGCTTGTTCTCGAAATAGGAGCTGTCGAAAACCTGCCCCTTATAATTGGTTCCCGTATAATAAACTTTTACCCGGTCGCGGGAGTCCGTCGGCATCAGGGTCTCATCGCCCTTCTTTTCGATCTTATAAAGTAATCCCGATTCGGTTTTCTGAACGCCGGATTTCTTCTCGATCGAAGCGATCCACTCTTCATTGGCTTTCTTGTTCTCGGCAGGACGAACCACCGAATACCAGTTCCGCAAGAATTTGACTGCTTCCTGCTCGGTCATGCGGGCTTCTTCACCGTTGCCGGTAATGTCTTTCAAACCCTGACCGAACCAAACCAACTGAATCGGAAGGTCTGCTCCCAGCATATTGTTACCCAGATCGATACCGAAAGCATACGAAATGAACCGACGCTCCTCCTCGCTCTCGAACATCGCGGGATCGGCCAACGACTCTTCGGGTGTCTTCAGCGAATCGGGAGTCATCGCGTTCTTCTTGGCAATAGCCTGAGCGCGTTCCGGACGCGTAACCATAAAGAACGTGCGCAATGTATCGAGTGCCTCTGGATGCGTCATTTTTGCCGTTCCGAGGGCACCTTCGGTCACACCTTCGGTCATCGCGTCGAAATCGAAGGGAATATCCGACATCATCCGGTTGAGTCCCGCTCCGACGTTATTACCCAAAGCGTACGACAAAGAGTCGAACTGCGACTTGCTGCCCATCGTGATCGAACCGTTGCTGCGGCTGCACGAGGCGAAAATTACGGCACCAGCTAACAGTGCCATGAAACACAATGTTCTTTTCATCTTGTTGATATAATTATGTATTAAATTGTTATTTCCGTTTCGATAACTGCACAAATATATAAAATATTTTACGGGCAGCCGATTTTATTTTTCAGCCCCCTCTTGAAAAAGAAGTCAGCGGACATCGACGAGTTCGATCTCGTAGAACAACGTCGCGTTCGGGACCACGCCCAATTTCTTGTCGCCTTCGGCCCCGTAAGCCAGGCGGGAGGGTATCCATACATTCATTCGACCGCCTTCCCCGACGAGCCGCACGCTCTGCCGCAACCCGGGCATCAGATCGCCCACGGCCGTGCGCGTGGTGTCTCCTCGTTCGTACGAAGACTCGACGACCTTTCCATCGACCGTCTTGGCCACAAAACGGATCGCCACCGTATCCCGGTCGCTTCGGGGCGTCTTGGACTCATCACCGATCTCCAGCACCTCGTACGTCAGCCCCGTATCGGTCTTGGCATAGGAGCGATTGCTCTTGCGGAAATCCTCCAGAAACTGTTCTTCATAGGCCCGAATCTGTTCGGGCTGCGAAACATTCACGTAACGCAGATAAACCGCACGGGCCTCGTCGGGCGTCATCCGGGCCGTCCGGGCATATACGTCCCGCACGGCCTGGCACACGGCTTCGACGTTGAGGGTCGAATCCATCCGCTGCAAATTATATCCCACATTCAGACCGATCACATAAGCGACCGAATCCGTTTCGTTACGCAACTCCATGCTCCCCGTTCCCCGGGAACAGGCACCCAGCAGGAACAGTCCCGCTGCGGCGATCAACCGATATTTCTTCATATACGTGTCTTTTTTTTGGAAAAGAGGAAAATCAGCACCGTACCCAATACGGCCGACGCGAACGATCCCATCAGAATGGCGATCTTGCCCCGGCTGACGATCTCGGCATCGGCAAAGGCCAGCGTATCGACGAAAATCGACATGGTGAACCCGATACCGCCCAGGCAAGCCACCGCGAAAAGCATCTTCCAGCCGGCTCCCTCGGGCATTTCGGCCAGCTTCGTCTTCACGGCGAGCCAACTGGCCAGGAAAATACCGAGCGGCTTGCCCACGAGCAATCCGAAGAAGATGCCCGTGCCGACCGCACCGGCCTGCGGCGTAACGTGGAAGATTCGGAAGTACTCCAGCGAATCGATCGAGACACCCGCATTGGCGAATGCGAAAATAGGCATAATCAAAAATGTTACGTACGGAGCCAGCAGATGTTCGAGACGGAAGCTCATCCCTACCGAATCGGTCGCCAGCGAGGACATCATCCGCAGGTAGTACCTGTGCTCCTCGTTCGGAAAATCGTCGGCCCGGCACTCGGCTTTCAGCAGCGCATCGGACAAACCGCTCATCTTCCGCGCGAAATACTCCTTGCTATAACGGGGTTTCATCGGGATGAACATGGCGATCACCACGCCCGACAGCGTGGAATGGATTCCCGAATAATAAAACAGGGCCCAGACGACGAAAGCCGGTACCAGATAGAACATAATGCGGGTTTCGCCCACTTTATTCAGGAAATAGATGCCTATGAGGATCAGGATCGCAATCGCAAGCAGCAACAGATTGACCTCCTCTCCGTAAAACAGCGCGATCACCAGGATCGCCCCCAGGTCGTCCGCCACGGCCAGGGCCGTCAGAAATATTTTGAGCGAAATGGGCACCCGATCGCTGAATATCGAAAGGATGCCGATGGCGAAAGCGATATCCGTCGCCGTAGGGATTCCCCAACCGGGCGCCGCGACGGTCCCCGCGTTGAACGAAAAATAAATCAGTGCAGGGACCACCATACCGCCCAGAGCCGCCAGTACGGGCAGAATCGCCTTCTTGACGGAAGAGAGTTGTCCGACGACGATTTCTCGTTTGATTTCGAGGCCGATCAGGAAGAAAAAAACCACCATCAGGCCGTCATTGACAAAGGTCTGAAGGGTCAGACCCCGGGGA
>OHSZ01000841.1_pt1 | contig 9215 bp, 6 predicted proteins | sample 1578791 | NCBI WGS metagenome assembly OHSZ01 (sample SAMEA3879551, study PRJEB24766) | human gut metagenome | biome: human-associated habitat; feature: feces | place: USA | collected 1985/1987 | reverse complement strand
TATATTTAGAGAGAGTATTAGATATATATTTATGCACATTGAAAATTTAATAGAAAGAGGTGTTAGATTATGCAAATTGTAATTAATATCGCCATTTTTCTAGTCTCAGCAATCATTTTTACCTTTGTAGGTATGGCAATAAGAAAAAAAGTAGCAGAATCAAAATTAGGAAGTGCAGAGGAAGAAGCAAGAAAGATAATTAACCTTGCACAAAAAGAAGCCGAAAACAAAAAGAAAGAAGAAATTTTTAAGGCTAAAGAAGAGATCATGAACAGTAGAAAAGATCTTGATAACGAGATTAGAGAAAGAAGAAGCGAAGTACAACAACAAGAAAGAAGATTATTACAAAAAGAGGAAAATTTTGAAAACAAAATGGAGCACATTGAGAGAAAGGAACAAGAAATCGAAAACAAGAAGCAAGAGCTTGAAAATAAGAAACAAGAAATATCAAAAACTTTGGACAAGCAAATGCAAGAACTTCAAAGAATTTCAGGATTATCTAAGGAAGAAGCAAAAAATCAATTACTTTCAGATATGGACAAGCAATTAACTTTAGAAAAAGCAAACTTAATAAAGGCTGCAGAAAATAAGGTTAAAGAAGAGTCTATAAAAAATGCAAGAGAAGTAATTGGATATGCTATTCAAAAATGTGCGGCAGATCATACAGCAGAAACAACTGTATCTATAGTTCCACTACCAAACGATGAAATGAAAGGTAGAATAATAGGAAGAGAAGGAAGAAATATCCGTACATTAGAGACTTTAACAGGAGTAGATTTAATAATTGATGATACACCAGAAGCAGTAGTAATATCTGGATTTGATGCATTAAGAAGAGAAATTGCAAGAATAGCTCTTGAAAAATTGATGGAAGATGGAAGAATCCACCCAGCAAAAATTGAAGAAATGGTTGAAAAGGCAAAAGAAGAAGTTGCCGAAACAATCAAGGAAGAAGGAGAAAGAGCTTGCATGGAAACAGGCGTAATTGGACTTCATCCAGACATCGTAAACTTGCTAGGAAAATTAAAATACAGAACAAGTTATGGCCAAAATGTATTAAACCATTCAATAGAAGTTTCTAACTTGGCAAGAATTATGGCAGACGAATTAGGATTAGATCCAAAGCTTGCAAGAAGAGCAGGATTATTACATGATATTGGTAAGGCACTAGACCATGATGTAGAGGGAACTCACGTTCAAATTGGTGTAGATATTCTTAAGAAATACAAAGAAAATCCACTAGTAATAAATGCAGTAGAGGCTCACCATGGAGATGTAGAACCACAAACAGTAGAAGCTGTTTTAGTTGCTGCAGCCGATGCAATATCTGCTTCAAGACCTGGAGCTAGAAGAGAAACACTTGAAAACTACATCAAGCGTTTAGAGAAGCTAGAATCAATTGCAGACTCATTCAAAGGAGTTGAAAAATCATTCGCAATTCAAGCTGGTCGTGAAGTTAGAATAGTTGTAAAACCAGAACAAATTTCAGATGCAGAAATGACAATTCTTGCAAGAGATGTTGCTAAAAAAGTAGAAGAAGAAATGGAATATCCAGGACAAATAAAAGTAAACATCATAAGAGAAACAAGAGTTGTAGACTACGCAAAATAAATTTAAAAGACGAGGGAAGCCTCGTCTTTTTTTTGTTTGTACAATTCGGTACAATCCGTGGACGGAGAAAAAAATTTACTAAAATGTACATGAAATAAAACTGTAATGTAAATTTAATAAAAATGCAATATAATTTTACCGTAATATAGTATATAATAAAGAAAAATGTATTATAAGGGAAGATTATGAATATAGAAAAAAGTCTAATTATGCTTGGAATTATTCCAACTAGAAAGTTTGAGTTTAATGAAACAAATTATATAGCTAAGGCCGTTGCCGAGAAGTTGGCAGACAATATACACGAACTTGGGGATTCGTATAATGAATTATATATGCGAATTTATAATTGTAATATGAGTTATGCTCAAATTGCACCTAAATTTGGAAACGTTGTGTATTTTTACCCTAATAATACGTTATACTTTGATGAAAAATTTGACATAGCTAAAATTGATGAGAAGGTTATTCAAGAATGTGTTCATTATCTTCAAAATTTCAGGAAGTTTGATGGAAGTGAGCAAAGAATAGGAGTTTGTAATTTTGCAGAATTTAAAATATATTGCTTAGGACTTAATGAAGCTGTCACACAATACATTGCTTCTAAGGCTATTGGAGAAAAGCCACATAGGAAGAATAATGAAAGCATATCGATTTATACAATAAATGATAAATATTATCCATATCTTACGAGCTTAGTAATACAGTTGTTATTCTTTGTAGGAGAGAAGAATCTTATAAAGAGTGCGATAGATGGAACAGTAGATTTTGAAAATGATTTGTATAACACATTCGAAGGAAATACAAATAAGATTTTATCAAACTTTGATGCTATTCTGGATGAAAATAATGAAGAAAAAAGAAGTGAAGAGAAGATAATACAGCTATATATGGAAACACAAAAAATGATGTGCATGACTTACTTTGACAAAATTTATATCAGAATTGATACATTAAAAGAAATAGAAGAGTATACACATAAATTAAATGAGTATGGTAAAATAGTAGGCAGAATGCTTGAAAACAATGAATTAAATGATGAAATCAACGAATATACAAATAAGATGGAAAGCAAATTAAATAAAAAATATATAGATTTGTATGCAAAACAGTCTAAACATTCGTTAATAGTAGTATATCAAAATAAGTTATTAAACTTTTTTAGAAGAATTGCAAATTGGATTGGGAACAGAGCATAAAAAGCGTTTATATGTGAAAATTTATATGTTTGAAAAGTTGACAGTTCTTTTCAAATTACAAAAATAAAATGTTGCTATAGAAGGCAACATTTTTTTTCTCATATATTTTAGTGTTTACAATTTATGATTCATATATTTGTAAAACATGAATATCTATATTAAAAAAAGAAGGATAAAAAATTCAAAATAAATACGCTTAATGCAACACGCCAAGTTGTTTTCCAAGTTCTAAAAAAAACATGCTTTACAATAGAAAGACTATAGTCTTTTTTTACTGTTAATGCTAAACAATTAACGTTGTTATTTTCGGCTTCTAATGAATTTTCAACACTGGAGTTATTCTGTATTTCTGAATTGGTCTCAAATATAGATGTGTCTGTTATTTGAGAAGCCGAGATTTCCGGTGTGGAACTGCAGTCAAGTGTTGAGGCATTAGCTGAGTTTTGATTAACTGGCTCTTGCTTGCTGTTTAATTCGGAAGCAAATTGAGCATTATCATTATGTTCTTTTAATTCCAAATCTGTGGCATTATTAACCATAATTTTGAATCCTTTCTTTTGATTTATAAATTTGTAATTAAATTATAACATAGTAGCGACAAATGTCAATAAAAAGTGACAAAGAATGATACGCAAAATATGAAAAAGAATGTAGTATTAATTTGAATTATGTAGACTGATTATGAAAAAACAGGACGATGTAAAAAATATATATTTTATACTAAAAAAGGGAGAAAAAAGGCTGTTTTTATTGACTTATTTTACCATTTGTTATATAATGCGGCTGTAAAAATATTTTTTAGAAAGGAAAATATATGAGATGAAAGCAAAAAAAATCATGGCAGTACTTGTAATAGCAATAATGCTGATAGGAATTGTTAGTGTACCAGTACTTGCGTCAACTAATGAAAAAGTAATCTTAAAGAATTCCGATAATGAATATTTAATTTATTTCAAAGAATTCTGCAGAAAAGAGTTTCAATTTGCAATCAGCAAAGACAGCAAAACAGCAGAAGCAGATCTAAACTTTGTTAATTCTGCAAAAGACCAACCTGCATCAGCAGCAGGAACATTAAATGTAGCTTACATAGATGAAGCTTCATTTGAAAGCATCTTCGGAAAAAATCCAACAAGCTTAGTAGCTTATATTTGGGTAAAAGATGCTGAAGACAATACAGTAATTAAAGCAGATAAACTTGATTTAAACGAAGCAGTAACAGATAAAATGATAGAGACAGTGAACGGCACAACAAAAAGAATTGATGTTGATACAGAAAAGCAATATCAAAGAAATGTAGTAGAGGACGGAGTAAGCAAAACTGTAACCGTAGGAAAAGTAGTTCTAAATGAGAAAGAAGGAGCTAAGTACTCATATGTTCTAACAAAGTTAGACGACAAAACTACAGATGCAAATAAACTATTTGAATTAGCAGACACGTTAAAAAACAGCATAGATGATACATACACAAATTTAAGCCTAAGCAAACAATTCTATGACTTGTATGTTAAATTAATGCCAAGCAATTCAGAATGGACAGCTGTAGAAAATTCAGAAATACTTCAACCAGAAAATACTGTTGAGGGAGACAAATATATTGTATACATCAAAGAAACAAAGGGTAATGATGAAACAGTAGACGCTAAATTCTTAACATGTGTATATAAAGAAGATGCAGGTGTTGATAAAGAAGAGAAAACTATTACAGAAACTGTTAAATTACCAGTAACATTCGATAGTGGAGCAATTTTATTTACAGTATTAGGAATTATAATTATTGCATTAGCAATATTCGTATTTATAAGAATTAAATCTAATAAAAAAGATGAGAACAAATAGTTATGAAAAAGGTCTATAATCTTATAATTGCCGTATTAATTGTAGCACTAATCGTAGTAGTAGCAATGATTGTTATAAGATATGGTGGCAATTATTTAAACGAAAAAGAGGTTTCATCCTCACTTGAAACAATAGAAGAAGAGTTAAATAAAGAAGAAACACAGCAATCTGAAAGTTTGCCGGAGTTAGAATTTAAAGGATACAAGATAGAAGGAATAATAGAGATTCCAAAGATTAATATCAAGTATCCTATAATTGACCATACAAACGAAGAAACGATGAAAGTTTCTATAACAAAGTTCTGGGGACCACAAGCAAACGAAATTGGAAACTATACAGTAGCAGGGCACAACAATAAAGATGGCACGATGTTTGGAAAAACAAAGTATTTACAAATAGGAGACAAAATAAAATTAACAAACCTAAAAAATGAAACTATTGAATATGAAATATTTAAAATATATTCAATAGATCCAGACGATGTAAGTTGTGTAGAAAGTGTGGAAAACGGTACTAGAGAAATCACTTTAATAACGTGTACAAACGGACATAAGAATAGATTAGTAACTAAAGCAAGACAAATTTTATAATTTTTAAAATATGGGGGTAAAAAAATTGAAAGCGAGAATTAATTATAGGAGCAAAAGAACCATTATAATTATAAGCATAGCAGTAGTTCTATTAATAGCAGCAATCGCTGGTACAGTTGCCTTTGTAAAAGGTAATAAAGATGCAGCAGCTGCAATGACAGACGACAACCATGGAACATCACAAAATGATGGGACAAATGCAGGCTTACCTAATAATGGAGATCAAAACGATGGCAGTGATCAAAATAACGATGGAACAACATTGCCAACAGATGGAGACAACACAAACCCAGCAGATTCAAACAATAATGATAACAACGGTAGTACCACAAATGATGGAACTACTGGTACAAATGGTGCCAATGGATCTACAACTGGGACAACAAATGGAGCAAACACAGGCGCTAATGCTGGAACAACAACAGGAACTACAACAGCAGGTAACAATGGTGCAAACGTTCCAAACCAAGATTACGCACAAACAACAACAGTTATAACAGAAAATCCTTGGGAGAAAAAAGAAATAGGCTGGAGCCCAATAAGCGTTGCAGCATATACAGCAGCATCAAAATTAAAAGTACATAAACCAGACCTAGACTTACAAAAATATGCTTATTTAGATGGGGATTCTTTAGAAGAACTACCAGTAAATACAGCTGCACAAAAAGGTGAAACAATCACTTATGTTATAAAAATAACAAATAAAGGTAACGAAGACACAAATGGAATCCGTACAATAGATTCAATACCAGAAGGAACAGAACTTGCTTCTATTTCAGAAGGTGGGGCACTAAACAATGACGGAAAAATTGTATGGAAAAACGATATAAAAGCAGGAGAAACTGTAACAGTATCATTCAAAGTAGTAGTTACTGCAGACTCTATAGATTTAATTAACAACATAGCAAAAGTCAATGGAGAAGAAACACCAGAAACAAAAACTCCAGTAATAACAGCAAACAAAACAGCACAAGTTGTTACAATAGTAGACAAAGAAGAAGTTCTAGAAAACAGAGATGCAAAAGTTGGAGAAACAATTAGATACACAATTACTGCAAAAAACACAACAGAAGTTGATGGAACAACAGTAATAAAAGATAGCATTCCAGATGGCACATCTTTTGTAGATGGAACAATAACAGAAAAAGGAAACTTTGATAAAGAAAATGGAACAATTACATGGAATAATGTAGTTGTACCTGCAAAAGGAGAGGTTTCTGTAAGCTTTGACGTTGTTGTAAATGAAAAAACAACAGCAGGAGAAGTTGTAAAATCAGTAAGCAATACTGCTACAATTGGAAACACACCAACAGAAGTAGTAGAAACAAAAGTCGCAAATATTACAGGAACAAAATCTGTGGATAAGACAGAAGCAAAAGTTGGTGAAACATTAACATACACAATTACTTTAACAAACAGCGGAAATGGTGATGGAAAAGTAACAGTAACAGATAGAGTACCAGAAGGAACAACAATAAAAGATTCAGAAATCAATGGTTACGATTCTAAAACAAATATAATGACATGGAAAGATGTTGAAGTTAAGGCAGGAAAATCAGTAGAACTTACATTTGAAGTTATTGTAAATGATAACACAAGCATAATAAAGAATAAGGCTTATGTTGATGAAAACAAGATACCAGAAGAACCAGAAACATCTGTAAAACATCATTACACAGTTGAACACTATACTGAAAATCTTGATGGAACATATTCAAAAGTTGAAAAAGATACAGTAGTTAGTGAAGATGTTGAAATAGGAACTAAGGTAAGCTACAAGATTAATAACTACGACGGCTTTACATTTGATGAAAGCAAAACAGAAAATAAAGATGCTACAGTGCCAGATAATAACAATTTAATTGTAAAATTATATTATGCAAGAAGAAATGATTTAAGTTACACAGTATATTACAAAGAGCAAGGAACAGAGAATGAACTTGCTGATGCAAAAGTAGTAGATGGTCAAACATTTGGAAATGTTGTAACAGAAAATGCAATTGACATAGATGGATACAATAAAGTAGACCCAACAAGTGGAAATATAACAATAACAACAGGAAAGAATGAATATACATTCTATTATACAAAGAGAAATGACTTAAGTTATACAGTAAATTACTATTATAATGGAGAATTAAAGCATAGTGTAACTTTTGATAATATGGAATATCTTGATGAAATATCAGGTGTTAAAGAGATGCCAAAATATAATGGAGTAACATATACTAAATATGATTTAAAAACATCAAGTGCAAATGGATTATTACCTTTAATAATTGGCACAGGATCAAATTATATTAATGTATATTATGGTACACCAAATGTAACAATAAGCAAGAAAGTAAATAAAACTGCAGTAAAAGTTGGAGATACATTACACTATACAATTAAAGTTACAGAAACTAGAGGATTTGTAGATGCTTCAGGAGTAAATGTAACAGATCCAATTTCAGAGGAACTAGAAAATGTTAGAAATATAACTCACAATGGAAAACTAAATGAAGGAAATGTTGAGTGGAACAATTTGGCAATAACAAAGAATTCAAGTATAATACTAGAATTTGATGCAACAGTTAGGGCTAATACAATAGGAAAAACGATTTCAAATACTGCAAATTTAGGTGGCACAACGAGTGGAGATAGTAATACAGTAACAACAACTGTATCTGAATTAAAAGCTGCAGTAAAAGAAGTTAAAAAAGGAACAACTGGAAAAGACGCTGTGAATATTGTACTTGTAATGGATTTATCATATAGCATGAAGTCAAACAAAACATCAGATGGAGTTACAAGACTAGAGGCTGCAAAAACAGCTGCAACAAAATTCATAAACTCTATATATACAAAGGATCCAGAATCTAAAGTTACAGTAACAGTATTAACGTTTAACACGGCAAATCCATTAACTACTATTAAATATGTGGGAACAGAAAGATGCACTAATAATAATATATGGCATCTACATTTGAATTGTAAAAATATAGATGGGGTTTGGTATTCTAAATGGGAAGAAAATACAGTAGAGATACCATATTCAGGAACATCTAAGTTGGGATTTGCTGATAAAAGTAACTATACAAGTCTGGTAGAAGAAATAAATGAAATAACATTGCCAAATGAGAATCCTGGTCCTGGACTTGGAACTAATGTATCTGCTGCATTAGATTTAACAAAAACAACTATAGGGGACTTAAAGGATAATCATTCTGAAAATTCTAACGTAGTAATATTATTATCTGATGGTGCTCCTTCAAAAGGTCATGATGGATATGAAGGAAATGATAATAAAACATTAATAAACAAGGCTTCAAAAATTAAAGGAAATCCTATAACAACAGAATTCTATTCTATTCAATTTGGAACTGAAGATGGAGCATATGACTTGTTAAAGGCAATGTCATCAAATAATACTGTTTACACATCAAATAGTATAGACTCATTAGTTAAAAACTTTACTAACATATTGGATCAAAATACAACAAAAGACCCAATAGACACAGTAAACGGAAAATATACAACTACATTATCAAATCCTTTAGTAGTAGATGCTGACAATCCAATAACAGTAACTTATAAAGGAACAACATTATTTACATGCACAAGTTTGCCAAACAACGGATTAACATACGATTCTACAACAAAGACAATAACATGGGATATAAATGCATGGAACGCAGTTGAAGGCCATACTAAAGTAACTACGAATGACATTGTTATACAGTGCTATGTAGAAAGATAATGTAAAACATAATATTTTACAAAATAATAAAACCTATCAATTTTAAGTTGATAGGTTTTATTCGTGGTAATGGACATTTTAAGTAGTATGGTGTCATTTTAAATATATAGTAAAAAAATAATAGAACCGCTGTAATATCAGTGGCTATAATTTAATTTTTGGTTATTTTTATATGTTTTGCATTCGTAAGATTTTCTTTAGAATTTATATTTATTTTTTTAGTACTATTAGAAAGAACTT
>OHSZ01000825.1_pt1 | contig 9338 bp, 9 predicted proteins | sample 1578791 | NCBI WGS metagenome assembly OHSZ01 (sample SAMEA3879551, study PRJEB24766) | human gut metagenome | biome: human-associated habitat; feature: feces | place: USA | collected 1985/1987 | reverse complement strand
CCGGGTACACCCATTTCCATTTTTATGAATTCCACACCCGATGCCGCTTCGGCATTGGCTGCAATGGCTTTTACTTCACGGATGGTTGCTTTGGCAAAGTCTGTGATATGAAAATCTGCGATAGTTTCATCTATCAACTTACGTTCAATAGGAGTATTTCTCATGATTTCAATATTAATTTAGTTTTGCAAAGGTAACATAAATCTCTTATAATCAAGCTATGTTAAAAAAAAGATGATTTTTTTTCTTTCAAGCTATTGCAGATATAAGAATTTTGTCTACCTTTGCAACCGCAATCGAGAGAGATAGCAACGAAAGAATGAAATAATGGTGCGTTAGTTCAGTTGGTTAGAATACATGCCTGTCACGCATGGGGTCACGGGTTCGAGTCCCGTACGCACCGCAATAAACACTAATTATCAGCAAATTAAAAATAAAACACCCAGTTTTACACCCACAAAAGTAAAATTGGGTATTTTTTATTTAATCACATCAGACCTTGTGATAGAAGGATTGAACGTTATAGGTAAAGTGTATCTTACTCTTTCCGCTTTCCCGTTCTGTCTGCCTGGTTTCCATTGGGGTATCAGACCGACTACCCGCAAGGCTTCTTTATCCAACTCTGGATTTATACTCCTCAATATAATAGGTTTGTCAATATTACCTTCTTTATCAATGATAAATTGTACAATAACACGTTGCTTGGAATTTGCTTTGTCATGCTGCAAATTATTTTGTATAAAATCTAATAAAGCTGACATTCCTCCGGGATATTCAGGCATTTTTTCCACTACCTCATAAGCAATATCCATATTCGTTTCTTCTGCCATTTCAGACAAGGGTTTTGAAGAAGGCTCCTTATGCATAACATCATCCTGCTTTTCTGTATCGTTTCCAATCCGGAATTCTGCGGCAAAATACCAGTCGTGACAGTTATTTCCGATTTCTATCTTTTTCACTATACGATATACGCCGGGCATAATAGCATTGAGTGACGGATAAAGGTTGGCTGAAAACGAATGGATTGTATTCGGTTGAACTGATAGGGCGACAGGAGCCCAGACTGTTGCCCCTGGCATAAAAATCCATTTATCACCTTTTTCTTTCTGCAACACTGCATACCATGTTCCCGTGGTTATTGTTTTCCCGCTTCGATTTACAATTCTTACCGTTACCGATTCCATATTCACTGGATATACCTCTTTCTCGGCGTACATCTTGATTCCAAATGTATCTGTACACATGGGGTTGTTAAAATAGGTAACTACATCCTCTTCTCCGTCATTTACCATTATTGTGGAATAGTTTAGTACTTTTTGTTTGAACTCATTCCTCAACTCCGCAGAATTAACTTTCCAGTTCATATACAAGGTGTCATTTTCTTTAAATCCCCAAGAGTTGAGATTCACTATAACCCGTGCTTTCGCATGATTCTCACTATATTGTATTATTTTATCAAGTAATTTTCGGTGTTCTTTTGATGAGACAAGTTCAAATTCTGCATAAGCTACTTTTGTGTTTCTGTTAAATGCTTTGTAGATGCGATATTTGCCTACACGATTGGGCACCTCGGAAGTATAAAGCTTGATTGTCTGTTCATGGATTGAATGTTCCGATGGGAATATCCATAAAATATCGTTGACTATGGGGTTGGTTGGTAGGGAGATCCAAGAGTTCTGTTTCTCGTTGTAATAAGCAAGACTATATTTTTCTCCGCAATTATACTCGTTATGGGAGCGATTTGTTATGATTATTTTAACTTCCGTTGTTGATAGTGGGTAATAATTATATTCAGCCTGCATAGAAAGTGAATCAGGGCTGATAGGCTCTCCAGTCGGAATCTTGCGAGGGATAGGTTGTAACACAAAAGATGCTGTTTGCGACGGTTGCTTAGTTTCTGTCATCGGAATAATTTCAATATCCGTTGTGAAATCTGTCATTATGTTGAACTCCAATAATGGAGAGTCAACAATTTCTTTCTTGAATGCCGATTTAAAAACCTCAAAAGAATCTTCCGGTATATCTTGGAAATCAATAGATACTTTATCTTTGGTTAGTCCGGCTCCAAAACAATGAAAACGTTGTTGCAAAATGGTGTCAATTTTAATAATGCTATCCACATACTGATGTAAAGCATATAGCTCTTTTTGCAAACAAATACTATCCTTTTGGTCTTCTGTCCCTTTCTTAGAAGAGCCGGAATGACAAGAACAAAATATCATTAATGATACGAGTAATAAATATTTCATAGTTATTATTATTTGAGTTTAAAGGTAACCGGAACTGTATATTTCACCTTTACGGCTTTCCCTTTCAGTGTGCCGGGCTTCCATTGAGGAAGCATTTTTATGATACGCAGGCCTCTTTATCCAAAGAAGGCTCAACACTTCTCACTATATTTTTATAATGTAGCCGTCTTCATCTACGATGAATTGAACAATAACCCTTCCTTGTTTCCTTCTATTTGGGCTTTGGTTGGATATTGCATATTATCGTTGATGAATTGTAACAATTTATCCATGCCACCAGGAAATTCGGGCATTTGGTCGATTACATTATAGATTGGTTGCTCAACAATTTCTTCTTCCGGTGCCAATAAAGTATCTTTTAATTGATAATTGGAGTGTCCTGTGAAAAGTTCTGGCATATTATCTAACAACTGAAATTCAGTCATCAAAGTATATTCTTTGCCATATTCTTACTTCATAAAAGAAACGATAACGACCGGGCGTATGTTGAAACAGTTCTGCGTTAATATACTCCTTGCTTCCATTCCATACGATAATTTCTTCCATAAATACAATGAGTTGCATTGGAACATCCCTCCATATTCCTTTTTCATCTTCATAGGTGTAACTATAGCTCCCTCCTACACTAATATGCGTACTGCTATTATTGTGCAATACGAAAGTCACCTGCTTTTATTCGGTAGAATAAACAGGAAATTCGGGGTTTAAAGAAAGTCCCAGCGTATCATTTATTCCGACTGTGTTATTTATGGGAGCCTGGGAGGCTTCTTGTTTGGACTTATTTGTACAGCTAATAACAAATGTGCAAAACACCAATATATATAACAAAATATTCATATAATATTTGTTTAGATATGTATGTATTCATCAGCTTTGACAAACTGAAACATAGGATAGTCACAAAAATATTTTTTGAATAACTGAATCTTTTCCTTTGTGCATTCGTATAATCTAATGATAATTTTATTGTCAGGAATGGATAGATAGAAAGATTGCCAGCCAACTGTTTTATCTCTTGTTTCTTTTTTTGAAGTTGAAAAAAATAACTTCTCTAACAAGCTGCTAACAGTTAACAATTCTCTATAAGAGAAATTGCATTTGTCTAAATTTATTCTTTGACAAGAATGCACTATAATATTGTCAAGTTCTATGTAAGGTACTTTTTGTGCTATTAAGAGTGTTATACTGTCATTTTTGATATATGCACCACCATAAAAAGAGGGGTATTTCTTGTTTTTAGCATTTATTGATATGCGATACAATGTATTGGCTAATGAAATACTTAAGGGGTTATTTTCGTCAATTTGTCCATGTGAATGAACAAAAGCGATTGAATCTTTATTTAGTATTTGGGAATTGCTTGTAATCGGGAGAAAAGCTATTATTCCAATAAGATACAAAGTTAATGTCTTCATAATGAATAAAAAAATAGTGGCATAAGCCAATTATGCCACTATTTGCTTTGATTAGTATAAATATATTCCAAATTCATTATTTACGTATTTTGCCATAACAAAATACCCCATAGCATACTGTGTGCTTGAAAGGGCGTTACCTCCACCACTATGCACACCTGCAATGGAATTTTTATCATCTTCCATATATACGACACCACCACTATCACCTTTTTGACAAGGATATGTTGCTTCTACCAAATGAATAATTTTGTAGCTGTCTATTTCTACTCCTGCTGCATTTTTTATTTTGTATTTGCCCGATATATCAACTCTCTGTACTAAACCTCTTTGAAAACCACTTTTAAACCCTTCCATGTAAACGTAAGTTTTGACTCCTGGAGTTGCTACCGTCTGTGTTGATAGTTCCGTAAAAGTGATATTGGTTATGTTAGAAGGTGAATGTGGATTAATAGCCTCACACCAGGCTGCATCAATTGTTCCGTTTGAGTATTTGGAATTTCTACATACGGCAACGGGGATCGTTCCTATTTTAACAGTATCCCCCACAGACACAAAATGTCCTGCTGTAACAAAACCGTATTTTCCACCAGATTTCATTGCGCGATAAGCTACAGAAGCGGCATGTCCGTTACTTCTAATCTCTGCGGCAGGATTAATATCCATAGTGATTTCAATTTCGCCATGTGCTTTTGCAAACGATATCATGGGAGAATCTAAAATATTATTTTTAAAAAGTTCGATATTGTCATCCGAGCAATTTAATAAATTAACTTCAACGGTATTAGTTACATCATTGATTCCAAAACAGACTAATGTAATACGATTACATATTTCATCATTTGTATCATTCAGCCAAAAATTTTGTATTCGTCTATACACATCCTTTAATTCATTGTATGAATATGTGCATGGCTGAATTAAAAAATTATTTGTGCCAATTCTGTGGACTAAATCTTGTCGTACTGTTTCACTATCTTCTTTCGACAATATAACAATATTTCTATTGTCATCAATAAAGCAACCACCATAATAATAGGGATATGTTTCATAAACCGTTCCCCTTGTTACCGATAAAGATTCAAATGAACTATTTAAGTTCGTTGTGTACTTCGAAATGGATTTTTCATCCAATTTCTTTTCAGTGTTTTCAATTGTACTATCATTGTCGAACACTTCATCCGAGCAAGCTGTTATAGTACCAATAACCGCTAATGCAATGGTGTAATAAAATAACTTTTTCATGGTCTTATATTTTAAGTTACTGTTCCAAATGTAAACAATTTCTTGGAAAGGTACAAGGAAAAAAGCAAAAATATTAGTGATTACATTCTCAATCCCCTTTTGGGTGTATTTTCCTCTTTTTGGGTGTGGATTACCCCCAGTTTTTCTTTAATTTCCTGAAACTTCATTTTGAACCATTCGAGTATGGGTATGCCGTCAATGCACAGCCGGAATTTTCCCTTCTCCTGCGGGTTCCTCTCCACGGTTGCCGTTGAGTGCTCCGTTCTGAACTTCTCCTTGTGCTCCTTCGAATAGAGCCTGCCCTTGAACTCTACGGACTGCAGGCTGACAATCCGCCTTGTCAGTTCCTCGGTGAACCCCACTTCCCGGCATTGTTCGGCTATGGGCAGCAGTTCCTTCACGATAGGGAAATAGGTGTCTATCTGTTCCAGTCTGTTGTCGTATTCCCTGATTTTTTGCTGGTAGCTCCGGTCTATCTTGTTTATCTCGCTGTTGTGGCGGTTCTCCATTTTTATCTGCTCCCTCTGTTCGGCTTGTACCTGCTTTTGCAGATCCACAATGTCCCGCCTCAAATTTTCGTTCTCCGCTTCCAGCCTCTTGACCTTGCTGCCGCCCAAAAGAGAACTCACCCCGTCCGCTATGGCTGTGGTTGCGTTCACCGCCGCACCCTTCATCTTCTGCACGTTGATTTCTCCCTTGACCTTTTTCAGCTTCTTCTGCGCTTCCTCTTCCAGCCCCAGCAGGTTTTCGATGTTCTCCTGCAGGCTGTTCTGCCGTTCTACCAGTTCCTTGTAATATTGCGAGGTCGGTATGTGCTTTGCCAGCGAACCGTCTATTCCTCTTTGCAAGCCGTATTTGCCCATGGCTTGGGCGTAGGTGTCCTGATAGTGTTTCAGCTTGTGCCTTGCCATGACGTCATCAGCGCACAGCCTCACATCCTGCGTGTTCTTCTTTCTGTACTTCCTCTTCCCGTTCTGTTCGTCTTGTCTGGCTTTCCTGCGCTCCCCGGTCACTATCGGTACGATAGTGGCGTGTATGTGCGGCGTCTTCTCGTCCATGTGCAGGACTGCCGACACGAGGTTCCGCTCCCCGTATGTTTCCCGGAGCCATTGCAGGTTGTCGCTGCACCAGCCGTCAAGTCGCCCGTCCGCTTCCATTTGTTTCATGTCCTCGTTGCTTCCGGTGAGCAGAACCCGGATTGCCCTTACCTGGTTGGTACCTATCTTGCGTTTGATACCTGCCGTCTCTATCCGGTGCGCTATCGCCTGCGTACGGTTCCTCACCCCTTCGGGAAACTGCACCAGTTCCCGGTTCAGGTGCGTTCGTGTTCTGTCCGCATTCTTCGGGTGTACGGTGCGCTCTATGTGCGTGGACATTGCGCCGTCCGCACCTTTTGCCTTTTCCAAATGCAAAACTGCATATCCCATAACTGTAATACATTTTTCGGTTAATACTTCCCCTGCCTTGCTTCCATGCCGCATGGCTCACGGGGTTTCCAAAGGGGCAGCGCCCCTATGGCTCATTGGGGCTTTTTTAGCAATGCTTGCATTGCGTGAAGAAAAAGCCCTAATGAGCTATGGCTTTTTTAAAAGCCTTCCGTTGGCATGTGCGGTTACATCCTGATGCCTTTGCCTTTCCTCTCCGGTTTCCCTGCCTGCCGTTGCCTTTTCTCCGGTTCCGGCTTCTCCTGCCACCGTTCCGCTTGTCCTGACCGTTTGCCACAAAGGAAGTCGTTCAGGTCGTTGTAGCCTCCGTATATGTGCGATGCGTCCCGTATGCGCATCCCGTATTCCTCCCGCAGTTCCTGAACGGCTTCCGTTCCCGCCTTGTCGTTGTCAAGGAAACAATGGATGTGTTCGTAATCGCCCAGTGGGTGGATTGCTTTGGAGAGGCTGGCAGTCGAGTTCAGCACGATGTAGTCCTGCCCGTCAAGTTCGGGGCGTTCGGGACACCTTTCCAGCCGAAGGGTGAGGAAGGAGAGGTAGTCCATGAAGCCCTCGAAGAGGTAGCAGGTCTCCTTCGTCTGTTCCTGCCGTATGTGGGTGATGTCCTTCGGTGCGATGCACCCCTTGAAGAATTTGTTGCGTATCTCGTAGCCTCCCGAACGGTTGGGAAAACCGACGGCAAAGTAGGGCTTGCCGTCGGTTTGATAGCGCACCTCGCAACATTCTCTTCTTGCCAGTTCCGTATTTATCCCCCTCTGCCGCAGATAGGAGAATAGGGCGGGGGAAGAAAGCGGCACCGCCTCCAACTGTCGGAAGCTCGGTTTGGAGAAAGGTTGCCCGCCAAAAGAGAAGGAGACCGGGCGCACGTTTGGTGCCTGCTCCGCTATCCTTTCCAAGAGGTAGGGCAGGCTGTCGGATGCGTAGAGCTCCTGTGCCAGTGCGATGATGTTCCCGCCCCTGCCCGCGCGTAGGCTCGGTACAGAACGCCTTACTGCCTTTCGGCAGTAGGTTTTCCCGTACCTGCCCCCAAACCGTACTTGCATGTCTCCACGCATACGGCTCTCCGTTGATAACATGACTTTATTTAGCATGGCTGTGTATTTTGGCATAACACTTTTCACAGACAACCAATGTCTTCCTATGCTTTTCAAGCATCAGCCTGTCGCATTCAGTTTTTCCTTTAAGCTGATTTAGCTTTCTGACATGACGCATGACTACAGGTCCGACTTTTCCACATAATTCACATGTTCTCGCATCCAATCGCTCAGTAAGTGTCGGCTGTGGAATTGCGATTGTGTAGGATAAGTCGTTTACCTCCGTATAGTACATTGGTGGTTTACGTTTGAATCCCTCATTATAGAATTTCCTGTACCGTAATTTACCTTTTGCATCCTGATATGGCACTATAATGTCATTCCCAACCTTATATTTGTCAATGACTTTGCTTACAGTGCTATTGGTTTTTCCTGCAATGGTATGGTACATACTGTACTCCATGATGTATCCAAACTTTGAGAGCGCGTATGCCACGTTGTTGGCAATGCAGTAGTAGTTGTAGAACCCTCTGATTTCAGAGTTATATGCCGCCACTATGTCCTCGATTTTCTTCTTCATAAGATTGCCTCTGAACTTTGCAAACCAAACTTGTCGGCCATTTTCTACCTTGTATCTGATGGCGCTGTATTCTTCCAGTTTGTTCCGCACCGTTTCTATGGCGACCTTTAGGACTATCTTACCGTTGTAATAACGGGCTGGCACATTGTTCTTGTCCCGCTTGATAGCATCAGACTTACGGACTGAAACATCGAAGCCAAGAAATTTCGCGGGCTTTTGTGCGTTTGTTATCAATGTCTTTTCCTGTGACAGTTCCAGCTTGAGGTTTTCTTCCATATACTTGGTAATGTCCGACTTGATTTTAACGCACTCTGCCTTGCTTCCGATAACACCAATGAGGAAATCATCTGCGTATCTTACGTATCGAAGCCTTCTGTATGTTTCATCCATACTGTCTCTGCTCTCAATCTTTTGCCTTTCACGTCTCAGTTTCTCATACTCATCCCTAAGCTGTAATCTGACATCTGCATCCTGTATGTTCTTGATGCTTTTAAGGATGCGTTGCATCTTATCGCTAAGTTGCTTGTATTCTTTGGTGATGTGTCTTTCTTTTCCCTTATTGAAGCGTAGGGCGTATTCTTCCATATACTTGTCAAAATTATCAAGATAAATGTTTGCCAGTATAGGACTGATATTACCGCCTTGTGGAGTTCCCTTGTTTGTATTATGAAACTTCCAGTCTTCAATATATCCCGCATTCAACAACTTGCGGATAAGCCTTAGAAATCTATCATCGGCAATCCGTTTCCGCAAAGTTGCAATCAATACATTGTGGTCTATGTTGTCGAAGAATCCTTTAATGTCTCCTTCCACAAACCATTTTGTACCTGTAAATGTCTTTTGGATATGGGTCAATGCGGTATGGCAGCTTCTGTTTGGTCTGAATCCATGTGAGGTGTTTGCAAACACCTCTTCATAGACGGCTTCAAGAATCATGCGCACCACCTCCTGTACAAGTTTGTCCTCAAAGGAAGGAATTCCAAGCGGTCTTTTCTTACCGTTTTTCTTGGGTATGTATATCCTTTTTGCCGGATTAGGCTTGTAAGACTCATCTCTCAAAGATGCAATGACTTTGTTTATTCTTTGAAGACTCATCCGATTGATGGTTTTCCCATCCGTACCGGGTGTCATATTGCCTGGTTTGGCGTAAATACGCTGGTAAGCAACATGAAACATCTCCTCATTGAATAAGATACGGTACAGCCTTTCGAACTTGTAATCCGAAACTTTACCATGCTTGTTTAAAGCTTTTAATACTTGCTCAGGACTTCTCATAATGTCTCACACATTTTCCATTATTTGTATTAAGTTATCTAACTGCTTCCCTTCGCCATGTACAAGGCTTTCCCTTGCTCGGACTACTACGGAAG
>OHSZ01000807.1_pt1 | contig 9487 bp, 10 predicted proteins | sample 1578791 | NCBI WGS metagenome assembly OHSZ01 (sample SAMEA3879551, study PRJEB24766) | human gut metagenome | biome: human-associated habitat; feature: feces | place: USA | collected 1985/1987 | reverse complement strand
GGGGTACGATGTAATGACCGCCATGCGTGAACCGGCCGCACGTGCATTGATACGCAAGCATCGGTTCGACTTCATATTGTCCGATGTGCGCTTGCCTGAAGGTGACGGAATATCGCTTTTAGAGTGGCTCACAAAAGAGAAGAAAGACATTCCATTCATAGTGACAACGGAATACGGGTCTATACCGGATGCGGTACGCGCCATCAAGTTGGGGGCAAAAGACTATCTGCCCAAGCCGGTACACCGGGAACACCTGCTTGAACTGGCGGAAGAGATATTCCGTCCGCTCGCGACTGTCCGCACGAAACCGAAAGACCTGTTCAGACGTACCTGCCCTAAAATACTTGAGGTGGAGAGATACGCGAGGATAGTAGCCCCGTCGGATATGTCGGTGCTGATACTCGGTGCCAACGGTACCGGCAAGGAGTCCGTGGCACAGGGCATTCACGCGAACAGCGGACGTGACGGCAAGTTTGTAGCGGTCAATTGCGGAGCGTTGCCACGCGAACTTGCGGCATCCCTCCTGTTCGGACACGAGAAAGGCGCCTTCACCGGTGCGGATACGGCAAAGAACGGATATTTCGACATGGCAAAAGGCGGTACGCTCTTCCTGGATGAAATCGGCACGATGCCTATTGACATACAGTCCATGCTCCTTAGAGTGTTGCAGGAGAATACCTATACCCCTATCGGCAGCGACAGGGAGCGGATGGCAGACGTGCGGATTGTGGCGGCAACGAATGAAAATCTGGAACGGGCCATCAAGGAAGGACGATTCCGGGAAGACCTGTACCACCGTCTGGCAGAGATGGAAATCAGGATGCCATCTTTGGCCGAGTGTGCTGATGACATTTTGCCTTTGGCGGAATTTTTCCGTGAACGGTTTTCCAAAGAACTTAAGAAAGAGACAAAAGGCTTTTCAAAAGATGCCATATACCGACTTCGTTCTTATCGTTGGCCGGGCAATGTCAGGGAATTGCAGAACCGGATCAAACGGGCGGTGTTGCTTACGGAAACCCCTGTATTGGAGTTGCCGGACTTGAACGCAGACAGTCAGACTGATATTCGGATTACGGAGAAAACTCCGGACATATTGCCTTTGAAAGACGAAAACAGCGAGAGGGAAGCCATTGCAAATGCCCTTCAAGCGTGCAACGGGCATCGTGAACAGACCGCACGATTGTTGAATGTAAACTCTTCAACACTGTACCGGAAGATGAAGAAATACGGGATAAGATAATCCCCGATATTCTATCTATTTCCGGCAACAGTGTTGACACAGAATATATTGAAATGATTTTTCAATCCGACTGAAATTTTGTAAATTTGCAAAAGATTTGGCAGGGTATAGCCTTGCCGGTCTGAAACATAGAAGAAAACCGGTGGAGGGAAAACCCCTCTGCTGATTATATAACATAAGAGCGCAAGCTTCTCGGACAGAAATCTGGTAAATTGACGTTAAAGGAGAATGATTGCGTAATGCTTATGCTATGCTCTGTCATAGCGTGGTGTTGCGTGTTCTCCTTTAGGCTTTACCAGAGCCTCTGTCTGAGTGCGTGGCTACCACGCTTCTTTTTTTAGACGGACAGGTATGGCAAGAATACAAATCATAACGGCAGTGACATTGGACGGTTATCTTCCCGACCCGAATGAAGAGTTGTTGCAATGGGTGAAGACGGACAGCCAAGGTTTCCCGTTCTGGCACGAGAGGAGTACCTTCACGCTGTTTCCCGGCTATCCCATGCTGGACTTGATTTGTGAAAAGGACGAGAAACCGGACTCCTTTACCTTTACCTCAGAAATATCCGACCCAAAGAGCCTTGACTTGCTACACGGGCTTTCCATCTACCACCTCATTGACGAAATCATCATCTACATTCTTCCTCTGACAACAGGCAACGGTACGGACTGCCTGCATCGACTTCCGGTCAATCGTTGGAAACTTTACAGGACAGTTGCTTTCAAAAACGGGATTGTCCGTCTCATTTATCGCAAATCCTCGCGATAGTCCATTGCATCCTGCAAGGAAATCTTGCAATTTGCAAGATTCGCCATTTATTCATTTTTACAGCCTCAGATTTTTATTTCACTGATATACAATGTTATATCAGTTCCTCTTGGTGTCTATCGGTGTCATTGGTACGCTGTTGGCCTTATAATATGATATAACCTGTTGCGCAACAAGGTGTAAGCAAACGATAAGTTACACTTAAAACAGATTACTCATGTTACAGATAAACAGCGAGATGTTCGCCCAAATCATGGAACGGTTCGACAGGATAGAGCGGGCATTGGAGCGTATGAACAAGCTGAAGGAATGCCTGGACGGCGACACGCTCTTGGACAACTACGACCTGTGCCGGCTGCTCGGCATCACCAAACGCACGCTGGCGCGTTACCGCCAGAAGAAGCTCGTGACCTATTACATGATTGACGGGAGAACCTACTACAAGGCATCCGAAGTGGAGGCGTTCCTCAACCAAAAGGGCAAGTCATTGCCGGCGAGGTTCAGACATCAGCCAAATGTTTAATTAAAATGAAGCAAGGATTATGGAAATAATATGTGTTGACAAACAGACTTTTGAAGAATTGCGTGTCCGGTTCTGTGATTTTGAGGAACGGATGACGCGGGTATGCCGTCCGGCCGAGGACCTCGGCTTGAAAAACTGGCTGGATAATCAGGAGGTGTGCGATGTGCTTCGCATCAACAAGAAGACACTACAGGTATATCGCAACAAAGGGATATTGCCTTTCAGCCGTATCAAGAACAAGCTGTTCTACAAGCCTGAAGACGTACAGAGATTGTTGGATTTGAATTATCACCCTTTAATAAAAAGCAGATTATGAGCTATCATTTCTTGGACGACAAAGACCCTCGGATCGACGTGATGTTTCAAGGGCTGGAAAAAATGGAGAAGATGCTCTCCGTGATTGAGAAGATGCCGAAATCCCTCTTTAACGGTGAGCGCTTCCTCACTGACGAGGAACTCTCCAAAGTCCTGCGGGTAAGCAGGCGCACATTGCAGGAGTACCGGACATTCGGGGTGGTTCCTTATTACATGGTGCAGGGCAAGACTCTGTATAAGGAATCGGATATTCTGAAGATACTGGAGGATTCCTACAAGCGTTGCCGGGAAGAACAACGATGGGTATAGCATCGTTCACTAAAAGAGACGGAGAAATGATTTCCTTTTTACAAAGGGCATTTCTCCGTTTTTATTTTATGCCATTTCAGACTTTCTTCCCCGTTTTTTCTTGACGATGAAATCTTCTTCGCAAAGCTGTATCTGTTTTCCGAAACCTGTGGACTTTAGCCGTTTCATATCCTCGTCCACTTTGGTGTCCGTTACTTGGGCATACAGCTGGGTGGTGGAAATGGAGTTGTGTCCCATCATGCGGCTGACCGTCTCTATCGGCACACCGAGCGAGAGGGTGATGTGGGTCCCGAAATTATGCCTGGCCTGATGGTAGGTCAAATCAAAGCCATATACCTGTCCCAGCTCTCGTGTCAATGTTATAAAATATCCACGATTGTAAACATTGAATACCTTGTCCCCGGTTCTTTGGCTACGATATTTCTCGATGATTTGAAGGGGAATATCCAACAGGCGGACAGACGAAAGCGTATCCGTCTTTTGCCTGTGGATGTGAATCCACCATGTGCCGTCCTCAGCCTGCGTGACATCATTGACCGACAGTTTTTTCAAGTCCGCATACGCCAATCCGGTAAATGTCGAGAAAATGAACATATCCCTTACGAATTGCAGTTGAGGCTTCTCCACCGGGGTGGTCATCAGTGTCTTCAAGTCCTCCAATTTCATGTGCCGGCTTTTTCTTTTTGGCAGTTCGGGATGCAGGCGGCAGTAAGGGTCACGGCGCAATGTCCCCTGGCTGACCGCCCGCATTGTCAGCTTCTTCAGGCGGTACAGGTGTTCATGTACGGTCTTGGGTTTTTGGTTGCGGTTCGTGCGCAGGAACAACTCGAAGTCGTCATAAAACGCACGGTCAAGGCTTCTCAATGTCACGTCCTCCACGCCTTTCTTCTCCTGAACAAAAGCGGAAAGGTGCTTGTAGGAACGCTTGTAGGAGTCGTATGTTTCCTGTATGCGGTCTATCCCGATACGCTTCTTGAACTCCTCGTTATGCTCCCTGAACAAGGCAAGCAGGGTAAGTGGTTTCTGCCCGATGCCTTTGACTGCATTCTTGACAAGTTCCGCTGTAATGAACCCCAGACTGTTCTTTATCCTGTCGTAATGTCCGGTTATCTCGTCTGTCAGGTCATCTATGGCGCGGTTCACCGTAACTGCATTTTCACTCCGTCCGTCGGCGCGTCCTTTGTCGGGATTCCAAATAGAGGGATTGACGGATACTTTGGTTCCTATCTGTGCCCATTCGGCATCGATGCTTACCTTGCACAATAACTGGCACATTCCGTCCTTGCGGACTTTCGTGCGGTTTATATAGAACAATACGGCAAATGTACTACGCCGCTTGATATTCTGGTTTTCTATATTCTTTTCCATGTTCTTGTTTTTTTAAGAGGTAATCAAATCACGACGGAAAAACGTTCCGATATTTTCCGGTTCAAAGTCCTTGTGTCGGAATCAATCTTGTCATCGGTCACTTTCGCGTAAATACGTGTGGTTTCAATCCGGCTATGTCCGAGCATTTTGCTGACGGTTTCAAGAGGAACCCCATGCGAAAGGGTGATTTCCGTGGCGTAGGTGTGCCTGGCCACGTGAAATACCAGCGGACGGTTGATGTTGCAAATCCGGGCAATCTCTTTCAGGTAGAGATTCATGTTGGAATTACAATACATCGGTAGCAGCCTGTTATCAGAAACGGCATCACTGTACTTTTTCAGAATCTGTAACGGCAAGTCCAACAAGGGGATTTCAAATTCTATCTTGGTCTTCTGGCGGGCACTTTTAATCCACCATGTGCCGTCTTCCGCAAGCGACAGGTTTTCTTTTGTCAGCGAGCGCATATCCCTGTATGAAATGCCGGTGAAGCAGGAAAACAGGAACATGTCACGGACAAGGTAAAGTGTCTGCCTATGGAGCGGAGTGGTCATAAGCCGTTGCAGCTCTTCATCGGTAAGATACTTCTGCACCGCTTTCGGACGAACCGGCTCGTAACCCATGAACGGATAAACGGTAATGATACCGTCAGCGATAGCCTCACCCACGATGGTTTTCAGTTGGACGGTCAGGTTGATGACGGTTCCGGGAGCGAGATTGCGTTCGGTACGAAGGTACAGGTCGTATTTGTCGATGAAGGAGCGGTCCAATGCCGAGAAAGGAATATCCGTTAGCCTGTATTTTTCTTGCAGAAACTTCTCAATGTGCCTATAGGCATTGCGGTATGCCTGCAAACTTTTGGCTGTGCGGTTGACTCCAACTCGCTTTTCAAAGTTGTTGATGAATTGCCTGAAATAGCTCAACAGTGTTTCCTGCCCGCTTGCCATTCCAAGCAAAATGCTTTTCACTTCCTCAGCGGTCACACCGTCACGGACGGCAGACTGCTCGTTATAGATACTCAACGCCACCGCACGGATCTCATCCAGCCGGTTGTTGATTTCCTTTGCCGTCACACTCTTGCCAGACGCACGCCCCGAAGTCCATCGGGATTGCGGCACTTTCATCTTCACGCTGAATGCCGCTTCAGAGTATTTTCCGATGTTCAACTTAGCCATTACCGGACATTCGCCATTGGCATCCGCCTCGCTCTTTTTCAGGTAGAACGACACCTTTACATTTGCCTGATTCATAACCTATTCCTTTGTTTGCAAAATTATTATATAGCGAGCAAATGAATGGCATGAAAAATATAGCGGAATATAGAAAAAGCCCCCTTGACTTCCAATCTGAGACTGTATTTTTTCCTGATACGGAAAATTTTGACTAACTTTGCATTAGCAAAAAACAGACAGAACAGCGTTCTTGCGGTGGTGAACAGGGGTAGAAAAACAGTTTTGGAAGTAAATTTCATACCTATTTTCAATCCCGAAAAGGCAACGGATAAGTAGCGATTTGTTTGCCTAACTCCCCAAAAACAGGTCAAAAACCTCAAATGGAAGAATGTGGAACAAAACGACTTATCCCTTTCTCGTCCAAGCACTTTGCATTATTCCTCTGAAATCCATCCGTATGTGAGCGAGTTTCTGTATATTTGTAGAATCCAATAACACATAATATATTTGAATGGTATAATCTGTAGACATTATATCGAATAAGGTTTTAGGATATTGATAACCAATAGCCCTGTTTCTTTTCTGTATAAACTCTATATTTTAATACAATGGAAATTTAAAAACTGTTGACTGCCGCTTTACTATAAACTATTAATTTAAAAAAGTATTTATGAACAACATGAAAGATTTGATTGCGTTATTTGACAACCACAAGATTTATGATACGGATATATGGACAAATGTCCTTATTCTATTGGTGTTTACAGATTTGTATTTAGGTGTGTGTTGTCCCCAAAAAGAACCTGGAATTACGTTTCAGGATTTAACTCTAATAAACCTGATTCCATTCGTAATATTAGGTATTGTCTGTATTTGGACTGTGAAATTTTTTACTTGTATCCTCTTTGCATTATGTACACTAGCAGTACCCTTAATTGGGAATTATATTTTTCTATTTAAGAATGAAGAAGTTTCGATATTTACGTTGAAAGAATATGCAATGAAAACCAATAATACTGTGATTGCACAAATTGTAAGCGATATAGAGATACAAAAATCAAGAAAGGTAAAGAGTGCTTTAGGAAAGGTGGGAGCCATAATCTTATGTTTAGTAGATCTCTTTGCAGGTGCCTTCATGCCCAAGTCAGTTCCAAACTTTTTGGCACCTAGTGAAATAGTCGTCATTTGTATTTTTGCTCTTTTAGTGCTTTTGGTTTATTCATGCAAAATAAAGATTCAAGGGGTATATCTTTCTAATGATTTGCGAAGCAAAATTTCCAACTTTAAAGTCAACACCCCAAACAATAAATAAATTCTTAATGCATTTAATTAAGCACATATTTTTATTTTTTTCTCTTGTTGAAAACTATAATTAAAAGGAATGAAAATATTTGCAGAAATCGAACCTGTGTATTATATTTGCAGTGTCAAAGAGACAAATTTTGTCAGATTAGTAAAGAAAAACAATGAATTTAGCGTAAGGCCAATTCAATGGTTTTCATAAAAGATAAAGCAAAAAGGTACAGTCACTCAAGGAGTTAGAATAAACCGAAGCAAAAGGTTCGATTCCTGGTGGCACCACTTTTAAGAAAAGAAAGACGATGTAAATCTCTGAATTTCAAAGAAGTTCGGGGATTTTTCTTTTCCAAGAATAGGCAAAATAGTGGGATAAAGGGGGGATCAACGTAAGAATCTGAGGGCTTTCGTTTTTATGCATATAATTTAGCGAGTCTGTACAAGAAAAATGCTTTATCTCTTACTCCTCTGAACTGTGCCCTGAACGCTTTGATTTTAGCATTAAATGACTCTGCTGCTGCATTGGTAGCCCTTCTTTCAAAGAAGTTTATTATATTCATATAGTACGTTTGTATCGAGCGCGCTACCCTTCCAAAGGTGAGAAACCCCGCTTTGTCTACTTCATCATACCACCTTGCAAGCCTTGTCAAAGCTATATCTTTAAACTTACACTGATGATAGATTGATCCTAACCGCATGGCCATATAATATCCTTTCTTTATATCGGGATATTCTTTAAATAGAATCTCGGCCCGTATCCTTTGAGACTGAGTCCATAGAGATTCTTTTTTGTAAAGCAGATAAATACTCCTTGCCAGCAACTGTTTTCTTGTATCTCCATTGGCGAAAACGGGCGCATGATACATCTTTCCGCAGGCCTTGGCGTAAGCTATCTGTATGGACTCTTCGTCCAAAGCCTCCCAGCGAGCTTTCACCCGCATCTCCTGAACCGCTTCATACGCTAATTTCTGTACATGGAAACGATCCGTAACCCGTTTGGCAGCAGGGAAGCAAGTCCGGGCAATCTGTTCCATATTGGGAGCCATATCCAATGTTATCTCACGCACCTGGTAGCGGCGACGACGCGAAAGTTTAAGCAGGACAGAGGTAACCGTGCAAACATCCGTACCTTTAATGATACCAATAATACTGCCTTTACCACCGTGAGTCTCTTTATTAATCAACACAGTATAGAGTTCTCCACGGGAAAGAGCCACTTCGTCAATGCAGACGTAGGCACCAATGTTCTTCTCAAACAGGAGCCAGTTCTCTGCGTGACCAAGCTGATCCCAGTGTAGGTAATTACTTAAATGGTTGCGGTATTGACGTTCCAACAAATCCCCGTCAACGCCATATAAAGTACCCAATAACTTGCAACTGATCGGATAATTATCAATATAGTTCTTTTAAAAAAGACGCAAAGTCTTGCGTCAAACGAGTACCCTCAGCCACCATACGCCAATTGCGGGAAATATACTCATTGCTGCTTTTCAAAATCCAACGGCGACGACGGAGGTTCAAAAAGACTTTCTTGCCACGAAGAGGAAAGTCTTGAACAACAACAGGCTCATAAGACCCTTTACTCTCTGTTTCTTGACCAGCATACTTCTCGGGGAGCTCTTTCCTTCACATCAACAAGATCAAAGTAATCCAAAGTTCCTTCAGGAAGAAGAAGGTGATAACCATTTAACCTCATAAGCTATTAATTTGGAGACAAAGATAACAATTTATATATTTAACCCTCAGGGTTATTCATTGATCCTGAAGGGACTCAGTCAGAAAAACGTCTTCCAACAGTAACATTCCCCTAAATCCCAGAAATCAGCTATCATATCGAATGCTCCGATAGATACATATCTAATTTCGTTGGGCATATCAGATATTTTCACACTGTTCCTGTTCTCGAGTATCATAGGCAGCAAAAGTCCTATTAAATGTTTCGAATATCAAATCAAAACTTGTATTGCCCAAAGATCTTATTTTCATGTCCGCTTTATACGAATTACAAAATAAAACTTTAATAACGGATTATTGCTTTTCAAGACAGATATTAACTGCATTCATACCTTTCGTACCACGCTCAAGATCAAATGTCACAATGTTGTTTTCTACAATATTGCCAACAACATTATTTACATGGAAGAAATACTTTTCAACACCGTTAAGATCTTTAATAAAGCCAAATCCCCTAGCCTCATTAAAAAATTCAACCCTTCCTCTTAAGATAGCCGGTTCTTCCTCTTCCTTTTTGGGAGTTGCAATGATTATTTCATCGGGATTTATTTCCTCTTTTTTAATATCTTCCGTTGGAGGAGTGGAAGTTATCATTCCGTTCTCATCTACATAAGCAATCATATCTTCAAAGCTATTCGCTTTTCCCGACAATTTTTTGCTTTCTTTCTTCTTTAATTTTTCCTCTCGTTTAGCGAGTCTTTTCTTTTCATTTTCACGTTTACCTACTGTCATGGATTTTGCCATAGAAATCATATTTAATTTATA
>OHSZ01000797.1_pt1 | contig 9558 bp, 5 predicted proteins | sample 1578791 | NCBI WGS metagenome assembly OHSZ01 (sample SAMEA3879551, study PRJEB24766) | human gut metagenome | biome: human-associated habitat; feature: feces | place: USA | collected 1985/1987 | reverse complement strand
TAAAATAAGGTATAATATAATTCGATATACTAACCAATAATTATAAAGGTGGTTAAAATAGTGATAAAAATAATTATTAAGTAATTTATAAAAATAAACAAAAAGATGTTAGCATAAAAAATGCTGGCTTATCTTTTTGTTGTCGTTATTTTTCGTTATGTAAATTTAAAAATGAGAGGAATTATATTTAGTAGTTACACAAAAGAAATGGAGTCATATAAGCAGTAGGCTTCATTTATTTGTATCTTAACCGTTAAATGTAAGAAGGACTCATTTATTAAATCTTTATATATATTTAAAGTTCTGCTTAAATTTTTTTAGGGGTGATTTATTTTGTTAAAAGAAGTAAAACATGAAAAATGTGTACGAAAGACTTTTGCAAAAATCGGCGATGCAATAGAAATGCCAAATCTAATTAAAGTTCAAAAAGATTCATATGATTGGTTCGTAGAAGAAGGATTAGGAGAAGTATTAAAAGATATTTCACCAATCATAGATTATACAGGAAATTTAGTCTTAGAATTTTTCGATTATTACATGGAAGACAAAACAAAATATACAGTAGAAGAAGCAAAAGAAAGAGATGCAACATATTCAACAAGATTGCATGTAAAGGTTAGATTAATTAACCGTGAAACTGGAGAGATAAAAGAACAAGAGATATACTTAGGAGATTTTCCATTAATGACAGATAGTGGAACTTTCGTAATTAATGGCGCAGAAAGAGTTGTAGTCAGCCAGTTGGTTCGTTCACCAGGATGCTATTATGCAAGTGACTATGATAAAACAGGAAAAAAATTGTATACATCAACTGTTATGCCAATTCGTGGTGCATGGCTTGAATATGAAACTGATAGTAATGATATCTTCTATGTTAGAGTAGATAGAACTAGAAAATTACCAGTAACATCATTATTAAGAGCAATCGGAATAGAAACAGATAGCGATATCTTAGAATTATTTGGAGAAGAACCAAAATTAATTGCAAGTATACAAAAAGATACAGTAAAAACATCTGACGAAGCATTAATAGAAATATATAAAAAATTAAGACCAGGCGAACTTCCAACAGTAGAAGCTGCTAAAAGTCTATTTAGTGGATTATTTTTTGATTCAAGGAGATATGACTTAGCCAAAGTTGGTAGATATAAATTTAATAAAAAATTAAGTTTAGCTACAAGAATAACAGGAAGAATTGCAGCAACAGACATAATAGATCCACAAAGTGGAGAAGTTTTGGTAGAAAAAGGAAATGTAATAGATGCAGATGTAGCAGAAGAAATACAAAATACAGGACTAAATATTGTAGATGTACAAGTTAATGATAAAAATGTAAGAGTTATAGGTAATGGAACAGTAAATATCCACAGCTTTGTAACAAATGTGGATATTAGTGACTTACATTTTAAATTATTCTGTATTAAAATCTATATTAGATACAACAGAAGAAAAAGACTTACATAGAGTATTAAAAGAAAGAATGGAAGAATTATTACCAAGACATATTACAAATGAAGATATTATAGCTTCTATTAGTTATTTATTAAACTTAGAATATGGCTTAGGTGAAGTAGACGATATTGACCATTTAGGAAATAGACGTATACGTTGTGTTGGGGAATTATTGCAAAATCAATTTAGAATTGGTTTAACAAGACTTGAAAGAGTTGTTCGTGAGAGAATGACGATACAAGATCTAGATGTAATTACACCACAAACATTAATTAATACAAAACCAATAACATCATCAATAAGAGAATTCTTTGGTAGTTCACAATTATCACAATTCATGGATCAAACAAATCCACTTTCTGAACTTACACATAAAAGAAGAATCTCTGCATTGGGACCTGGTGGTTTAACAAGAGAAAGAGCTGGATTCGAAGTTAGAGATATTCACCATACTCACTATGGTAGACTATGTCCAGTAGAATCACCTGAAGGACCAAACATCGGACTTATTTCAGCATTATCTTGTTTTGCAACAATAAATGAATATGGATTTATAGAAACACCATATAGAAGAGTAGATAGAAAAACAGGAAAAATAACAGATATAATTGATTATATGTCTGCAGATGAAGAAGATAAACATATTATTGCTCAAGCTTCAGAACCATTAGATGAAGAAGGAAGATTTGTTAATAACAGAATAAAAGTAAGATATAAAGAAGAAATTACAGAGGTAGATAAAGAATTAGTAGATTATGTGGATGTTTCACCAAGACAACTTGTATCTGTTGCAGCAGCAATGATTCCATTCGTTGAACATGATGATGTTAAACGTTCACTTATGGGTTCTAACATGCAACGTCAAGCAGTACCACTTTTAACAGTGGAAACACCAATTGTAGGAACTGGTATTGAGTATAGAGCTGCAAAAGACTCTGGAATAACAGTTACGGCAAAAAATGAAGGAGTTGTTGAAAAAGTAACTGCAGATGAAGTTATTGTTAGAAACAAGAAAAATTCTTTAGATAAATATAAATTACGTAAATTCAAGAGAACAAATGGTGGAACTTGTATTAATCAAAGACCTGTTGTAGCTAAAGGAGAAATTGTAAAAGCTGGAGATATATTAGCAGATGGACCATCTACAAAAAATGGAGAGATGGCACTTGGAAAAAATGTTCTTATAGCATATACAACATGGGAAGGTTATAACTATGAGGATGCTGTTTTAATAAGTGAAAGATTAGTAAAAGAAGATGTTTATACATCAATACATATAGAAGAATATGATTGTGAATGTCGTGATACAAAACTAGGACCAGAAGAAATTACACGTGACATACCAAATGTTGGTGATGACGGATTAAAAGATTTAGATGAAAATGGTATTATAAGAATTGGTGCAGAAGTAAGACCTGGCGATATTTTAGTTGGTAAAGTAACTCCAAAGGGAGAAACAGAACTTACAGCAGAAGAGAGATTACTTCGTGCTATATTTGGAGAAAAGGCAAGAGAAGTAAGAGATACTTCATTACGTGTTCCACATGGAGAAGCAGGAACAATAGTAGATGTAAAAATATTTACAAGAGATAATTCAGATGAATTAGGACCTGGAGTTAATCAAGTAATACGTTGTTATATAGCAACAAAAAGAAAGATTTCTGTTGGAGATAAGATGGCTGGACGTCATGGTAATAAAGGTGTTATATCAAGAATATTACCAGAAGAAGATATGCCATTTATGCCAGATGGAACACCTGTAGATATAGTATTAAATCCACTTGGTGTACCTTCTCGTATGAATCTTGGTCAGGTTTTAGAGGTTCATTTAGGAATGGCTGCAAGAGCTTTGGGATGGAAAGTTGCAACACCAGTATTTGATGGTGCAAAATCAAATGAAATAGAAGATCTATTAGAAGAAGCTGGTCTTTCAAGAGATGGTAAAACAACTTTATATGATGGAAGAACAGGAGAGGCATTTGACCATCCAATTACAGTTGGTGTTATGTACATGTTAAAATTACACCACTTAGTTGATGATAAAATACATGCTCGTTCAACAGGACCATACTCATTAGTAACTCAACAACCTTTAGGAGGTAAAGCACAATTTGGTGGACAACGTTTTGGTGAAATGGAAGTTTGGGCACTAGAGGCATATGGTGCAGCATATACTCTTCAAGAAATGTTAACAGTAAAATCTGATGATGTAGTAGGAAGAGTAAAAACATATGAAGCAATAGTAAAAGGCGAGAATATTCCAGAACCTGGAGTTCCAGAAAGCTTTAAAGTTTTAATAAAAGAATTACAATCTTTAGGATTAGACATAAGACTATATTCTAGCGATAATAAAGAATTAGAATTAAAAGAAAACATTGATGATGGAATAGATTTTAACATTGAGGCTAACAAAAAGTTAGGAGAAGAGACTATTGCTGATGAATCAGAAATAGAAGAAAATTACATAGAAGCTGACGAAGAATTAGAAGATGAAGATAACCTTCTTTTTGAAGATGTAGCAGATGAAGATGATGAAGATCTATTAATTTTCGATAATGATTTAGCAGAAGATAATATCTTAAGTGATGAAGATATTATAGATGAAGAATAATTGAATATATACATCTAATTACATTTTCTTTTATCAACAACTAATGTCTGCACCAACAGTGTATATAAAAGAAAATGTAAAGATGCACAAAACTAAGGAGACTATAAAGTCTTACCAAAAATAAATAAAAATAGGGGGCTCCTAAATAATGGACGAATTAGAAGTTTTTGATAAAATAAAAATTGGTTTAGCATCAGATGAAAAAATAAGAGAATGGTCAAAAGGTGAAGTAAAAAAACCAGAAACTATTAATTATAGAACATTAAAACCAGAAAAAGATGGATTATTCTGTGAGAGAATATTTGGACCTACAAAAGATTGGGAATGTCATTGTGGAAAATACAAAAGAGTAAGATATAAAGGTATTGTTTGCGACCGTTGTGGAGTTGAAGTAACAAAATCTAAAGTAAGAAGAGAAAGAATGGGACATATAGAGCTTGCAGCACCAGTTGCACATATTTGGTATTTTAAAGGAATTCCAAGTAGAATAGCTTTAATGCTAGATATATCTGCAAGAAATCTAGAAAAAGTAATTTACTTTGCATCTTATATAGTAACAGATAAGGGAACAAGTGGTCTTGTAAAAGCACAAGTTTTAACAGAAAAAGAATATCATGAGGCAATAGAAAAATATGGTAAAGATTCATTCAAAGCAGAAATGGGAGCAGAAGCTTTATACAAATTATTAGCAGAAGTTGACTTAGATAAGCTATCAGAAAAACTAAAAAAAGAATTAGTTAATGCAAGTGAAGTAAAAAAACCAAAAATAGTAAAAAGATTAGATACTGTAGAATCATTTAGATTATCTAATAATAGACCAGAATGGATGATCATGAATGTAGTACCAGTAATTCCACCAGAATTGAGACCAATGGTACAATTAGATGGTGGTAGATTTGCTACATCAGATCTTAATGATTTGTACAGAAGAGTTATCAACAGAAATAATCGTTTAAAAAGATTATTAGAATTAGGGGCACCAGAAATTATTGTAAGAAATGAAAAAAGAATGTTACAAGAATCTGTTGATGCGTTAATAGATAATGGAAGACGTGGAAGACCAGTTACTGGTGCAGGAAATAGACCACTTAAATCATTATCAGATATGTTAAAAGGAAAACAAGGTAGATTTAGACAAAACTTACTTGGTAAACGTGTTGACTATTCAGGACGTTCAGTTATAGTAGTAGGGCCAGAACTTAAAATCTACCAATGTGGACTTCCAAAAGAAATGGCAGTAGAACTATTTAAACCTTTTGTAATGAAAGAATTAGTAGGTCGTGGAATTGCTCATAACATAAAAAATGCAAAAAGAATGGTAGAAAGATTAAGACCAGAAGTATGGGATATACTAGAAGATGTTATTAAAGATCATCCAGTAATGTTAAACCGTGCTCCAACACTACATAGATTAGGTATTCAAGCTTTTGAACCTGTATTAGTAGAAGGTAGAGCTATAAAATTACATCCATTGGTTTGTACAGCTTTTAATGCCGACTTTGATGGTGATCAAATGGCTATTCACGTACCATTATCACCAGAAGCACAAGCAGAAGCAAGATTTTTAATGCTTTCTGTAAACAACCTTTTGAAACCACAAGATGGTAAACCAGTAACAGTTCCTACACAGGATATGATTTTAGGAAGTTATTATTTAACAATGGAAGTAGATGGAGAACCAGGTGAAGGAAAATATTTCTGTTCTCCAGAAGAAGCTGTTATAGCTTACGAAAATCATGACTTAGGAATGCATGCTAAAATAAAAGTTAGAATGTCTAAAATTGAAAACGGAGTAGAAAAACATAAATTAATAGATACAACAGTTGGTAGAATTATATTTAATAAGGGAATACCACAAGATTTAGGATTTGTAGATAGAGAAAATCCAGATAATGAATTTGAATTAGAAATTAATTTTCCTGTAATTAAAAAGAATTTAGGAAAAATTATTGCTAAATCAATAAACACACATGGTTTAAGTGATACAGCAGAATTACTAGATTATATTAAAGCAACTGGATATAAATATTCAACAATAGGAGCTATTACAGTTTCTGTTAGTGATGTTAAAGTACCAGAAGCAAAGAAAACAATATTAGCAGATGCACAAAGCCAAGTTGATACAATATTAAAACAATATAAACGTGGTTTGATAACAGATGAAGAAAGATATAATGCTGTTATTAAAATATGGACTAAAGCAACAGATGATGTAAAAAATGCAATGAAAGATAACTTTGATAGTTTAAATCCAGTTTACATGATGGCAGAATCTGGAGCAAGACGGAAACCTTGACCAATTAAAACAAATTGCAGGTATGCGTGGACTTATGGCTAGTACAACAGGTAAGGTAGTAGAAATTCCTATCAAATCATGCTTTAGGGAAGGTCTAGATGCGATAGAATACTTTATTGCAGCCCATGGAGCAAGAAAAGGACTTTCTGATACAGCTTTAAGAACAGCCGATTCAGGATACTTAACAAGAAGATTAGTTGATGTATCACAAGATATAATTGTAAGAGAAGAAGATTGTGGTACAACTGAAGGTATAGATGTTTATGATATTAAAGATGGAAATCAAGTAGTTGAAAAATTAGAAGAAAGATTAATTGGTAGATATCCATTAGAAGATATTATTAATCCAGAAACTAAGGAAGTAATAGCAGATACAAATACAATGCTTACAGAAAAGATAATTGAGAAGATAATTGGAGCAGGAATAGACAATGTAAAAGTACGTTCAGTTATAGGATGTAGAACAAAACATGGTGTTTGTGCTAAATGTTATGGTATGGGATTAGCAACACGTGAAGAAGCTCAAATAGGAGAAGCAGTTGGTATTATTGCAGCACAATCAATTGGTGAGCCTGGTACACAGCTTACAATGAGAACTATTCACTCTGGTGGTGTTGCCGGTGTTGCTGATATTACACAAGGTCTTCCTAGAGTTGAAGAACTTTTTGAAGCAAGAAAACCAAAGGGACTTGCAATTGTTACAGAAATAGATGGTATAGTTAGAATATCAGATGATAAAGCTAGAAAAGAAGTAAATATAATATCAGATACAGATGCTAAAAAATATTTAATACCATTTGGTGCTAAACTTCGTGTTAAAGAAGGAGACGAGGTAAAAGCTGGAGATCCTATTACAGAAGGCTCTATAAATCCAAATGAAATTTTAGCAATAAAAGGACCTGAAGGAGTATTTGAATACTTAGTACAAGAAGTACAAAAGGTATATCGTAATCAAGGTGTTGATATCAATGATAAACATATTGAAGTTATTGCAAGACAAATGCTTAAAAAAGTAAGAGTAGAAGATAATGGAGATACTAATATGCTTGCAGGTTCATTAGTAGATATGTATGAATTTGAAGATGAAAACAAGCAAGTAGAAGCAGAAGGAAAGAAACCAGCAACAGGAAGAAGAGTTCTTCTTGGAATTACAAAAGCATCTCTTGCAACAGAAAGCTTCTTATCTGCAGCATCTTTCCAAGAAACAACAAGAGTTCTTACAGAAGCTGCAATAAAAGGAAAAACAGATGATTTAATTGGACTAAAAGAAAATGTTATTATAGGAAAATTAATACCTGCAGGTACTGGTATGCAAATGTATAAAAATACACATATAAGCACAGAAAAATTAGAAGAAAATGAAGAAGCAGACCAAAAAGAAGAGGCAGTAGAAGAATAATTTTAAATATAAAAATGGAGCAAAAGCAATAATATTGAACCTTATTATCTATATTATAATCAACGCTTGACTGATATTTCATGACTACATCATTCAAGTCATAATCTCCTTGTTCCGGCCAGTTATCTTCAAAGCCAAGCACTCCAGAATACATTTCTGTTCCTTGTCGATCACCCGGATTAGGAACATCCGGAACTTCAATAGCAGCAATAGGATTAGAAGAGATAACGAAAGCAACATCATTATAGTCATTTTCACCGTTTTTCCAGTCTTCCATAGTGATAACATTCACTCTATCACCTGCTTTATTTTTTGCTGCAAAAATTGCAGTGTGAGAAATTTTGTCACTATTCAAAGATTTGGTTGAGTAGAACATATTCCCATTAGCCTTGGCATTTACCCAGCCATTATTCCATATCAAGAAACCAATCTTTGTATTTGCCGGAATACGTTCCGGGTCCTTTTGAGGGAAATTACCAGTCTCATTTATATATTTTAAATTAACTGCAACCCCACTATAATAACCTAAACTATTTCCATGTGCGTTAGGAAATATGACACATGCATGCTTTGTTGCCTTCCTTATTTCATCAGTAGAAGCATCTTTCGGATAGCAATAATAAGCAAATACACTTTTCGCTCCTGTGTCTCCCCCAAAATAGTTAATAACGACATTTGCATCTTCTTTTATCAGAATATCAGCATTATCAGTAACTAAAGGTCCTACGTTATTCTTTCCTTCCGGAAAATATGTCGTTATATAACTCTTGAGAGTTGCATCCACGTTGATCTTCTTAGAAGCATCCAAATAGTCAGGCTTACCTGAATTTGCATTCCAAGTTCCTAATACGTTCGGGATTACATCTGTAATAAATTTCACCGCAGCCCTTGTTTGTGCACTTCTCGTTGATGAATCCACAGGAGTAACATCAAGAACATTCTCGAAGGTTATTTTTGCGCTGACATCCGAACCGACAACTTTAGTTTTATACAAAGTCGGCACACCAAAATCCGGAGAATAAATATAAACTTCTGAAACTGCTGTCGGGAAAGAAGCCGGTTTGATATAACGTCCTTGTATATCTGTAAATCCGGTTGCAATGTGTGACACCCCTGCTTTCTTTATAATCTGACCGCCTTCTGCCACATAAGAAAGCGGATTTTCAGCATAAACTTCAAAATAAGCCCTAGGACATTCCTTTCCATAATCAATATTCAATTGAATATTTTTAGTAGTGGCAAAGTCGAAATAGTTATCTAAAGTAACTTCTTCTTTATCTCCTGAATTAGCAGGATCATATACATCTTTCTGTAAACAGCTTGAGAAAGCAACAGAAACAACACTGATAACACATGCTAATTTAGCAATGTTAATCATTCTTTGGGGTAAGTTAAAACACATCATACTTCTCGTTCATTTTATTTGATAGTGCAAATATAAACATAAACTTGCATATTTTAATCACATTATTGATATATTTTTCAAAAAAAAGTTTCTGCAAGCTTCACCTACCCATTTTTAAATATCTTATTAATAAAAGAAGGAGAAAGCAAAAAGCTCTCTCCTTCTTTTAAAACTTGTATAATATTCCTTCCAATTCCGCCACCTTGTCCATCAATAACAACAATTTCCATTTTTCCTCCTGATATATAATAAACTTCTTGTTTATTTTCGATTTCGTATCTCTATATCTTATTAATGAAAGTAATCGTCAATTTCTTGCATACGCTTACTTTGTTGAACATGAAATGGACATCGCTTATCACAATGGTGACAAACAATTAAATCTTCATCATTTC
>OHSZ01000796.1_pt1 | contig 9579 bp, 4 predicted proteins | sample 1578791 | NCBI WGS metagenome assembly OHSZ01 (sample SAMEA3879551, study PRJEB24766) | human gut metagenome | biome: human-associated habitat; feature: feces | place: USA | collected 1985/1987 | reverse complement strand
ATAAGAACCCAGGAACAACTTCAGACCTGCTTTTTCAGCAGCAGCAATGAAACCGTAGGCTGTAGCTTTGTTACCCATGATATCCATGTATATTCCGGGTGTTTTTATCTTACTTTCTATCTTATAAGTATGCGCTACAGAAGCATGTGTATTGTGACCATAGTCGTAGCCGGCGTGAATCACCTTGATGTTGGCTTCTGCTATTTCCGGCTTTTTTGCGAATTTCTCTCTAAGGAAATCTTCTGCAATCTTCAGGTCACGATTGAACAGCCAGCATACCAAACCGAGAGCGAACATGTTGCGGCATTTCAGCATTGCTTTGTTGTCCATACCTGTTTCTGCCAGGCAATCTTTCACCATTTGAGAGATAGGAGCAGCAATCACGTCTTGCTTGATACCCATTTCTTCGATAGGATTGTCAGTCTTGAAAGCGGCTTTCTGTAAATCGGAAGCCTGGAAACAGTCTGTGTCGATGATGATACAAGCAGTAGACTTAGCAAACTTATACTGTGTTTTCAATGCGGCAGCGTTCATAGCTACCAATACGTCGCATTTATCACCCGGGGTGAATACTTTGCTGGCGCCGATGTGTACCTGGAAACCTGATACGCCGGTCAGAGAACCTTGCGGGGCGCGGATATCTGCGGGATAGTCGGGGAAAGTACTGATGTCATTTCCCACCGTAGCCGATACTGTTGAAAAGATGTTGCCGGCGAGCTGCATACCATCGCCGGAGTCTCCGGAAAAGCGGACTACCACTTGATCCAGTTCTTTTACCATCATGTCGTTTGCCATAATTTCGTATTACTATGATTAATTTATAGGATCACTTAAAATCTGTTCTTATGTTGGTTGGGGTACTTACAAAAAGTACTACGCTTTTAAAGATGCGTTTGCAAATGTCGGAAAGTTATGCGACTTGGCAAAATCTTTTCGAGTTAATCTGTGATTGTGTACTAAAAGAATTGATAAATGAGTGTTTTTTGATATTTGGAGTGAGCAAAACTCTGACTATGTGTCTGACTTGAACGAATAAAAGTTGCATATTATCATTTATTTTTGGTTGCCTAACTGTTGACTAAATGTAAGATTGAATTGCCAATATACTACTGTTTGTAGCTGATTTAGGTTGACACTTTGATAAAATCTTGTGTAGACTGTATTTCTTTAACTTCTCGATAAAAGATTCGTTCGCCTTTGTTAAATCGGGAGAATGCTTTATCTTTGCAACCGCAAATGTTTTTGGTCCTGTAGTTCAACGGATAGAATAGAAGTTTCCTAAACTTTAGATAGGGGTTCGATTCCCCTCGAGGCTACTACAAAGAGGAATCTATAGGAAGTTGTGTTGTAGGCTTTCATGCTGTATCAAGTTTTAAGTTTTACAATAGCTTCTTTCAAGATTAACGTCTTATAGCTTATATTTGTTTTAATAATCAATAGAAAAAGCCTCTTCCGAACATCCGGAAGAGGCTTTTTCTATTTCTGGACTTTATTATTCTTCCGTAGCTGCCGGTACTACAACTTTTTTGTTCTTCATCATGTTGTATGCAATCGGAGATGCAATGAACAGTGAAGACAATGTACCGATAACAACACCGAGAATCATTGCGAATGCGAAGCTGCGGATTGAATCACCACCGAGGATGAAGATACACAGTAACACGATCAATGTACTCAATGATGTATTGATAGTACGTGCAAGTGTAGTGTTCAAAGAGTCGTTGAACAACTGACGTTTGTCACGTTTCGGATACAGGCCGAAGAACTCGCGCACACGGTCGAAGATTACCACTTTATCATTAATAGAGTAACCGATAGCCGTCAGGATAGCACCGATAAATGTCTGGTCAATTTCCAGAGAGAACGGCAGGATGCCCCAGAACAGTGAGTAAGCACCGATAATCATAATGGTGTCACAACTCAAGGCCACAATAGAGCCGATACTGTAAGCAATGTTACGGAAACGGAGTAGGATGTACAGGCCGATAGCAAGCAATGCCAATACAACAGAGTAGATAGCACCTGTCTTAATATCGTCTGCGATACTCGGACCTACTTTCTGTGAACTTACGATACTACCACCGGTATGATTGTCACGATCGATGAAAGTTTCCAAAGAAATGTTTTGAGTCAGTACCGGTTTCAGAGTTTCATACAAGTATGATTCAATTTCTGAGTCCACGTTGTTACCTGCATCTTCGATGCGGTAGTTTGTGCTGATACGTACTGTTTTCTTATCTGTACCGATAGCGATAACACTTACGTTAGCATCACCGAACTTGCTGGCAATTAGCTCGCGTACTTGTTCCGGTTCAACCGGGTTTTCGAACTGTACCTTGAAGTTACGTCCACCGGTGAAGTCGATACTCTGACTCAAGCCACGGATTGCAAATGAGCTGATACAAACGATAATTACTGCACTGACGATAATAAGGGACTTCTTGTTCGTACCCATAAAATCGAAACGTGTATTGGTCATCAGGTTCTTTGAAATCTTAGTTGTAAATGTCAGCCCCAGCCACTTATCTTTACTCATGAAGTGTTCGTAAACCAGACGAGTCATGAACACAGCTGTAAAGAAGGATACAAGGATACCGATAATCAATGTCGTAGCAAAACCACGAATCGGACCGGTACCGAAGTTGAATAGGATGATACCTGTGATGATAGATGTCAAGTTAGAGTCAAAGATAGCCGAGAATGCGTTGGAATAACCGTCAGCAAGTGCTTTCTTCACTCCCTTACCTGCGCGAAGTTCTTCTTTTGTACGTTCATAGATAAGTACGTTCGCATCCACTGCCATACCCAGTGACAACACCATACCGGCAATACCGGACATTGTCAGCGCAGCCTGGAAGGACGAAAGGATTCCCAGTGTAAAGAAGAAGTTGAGGATCAATGCCCCATTGGCAACCATACCCGGGATGATGCCATACATAGAGCACATATAAATCATCAACAGAATCAAAGCAACAACAAATGAGAAGATACCCGCATTGATAGATTCCTGACCCAGTGACGGACCTACGATATCTTCTTGTACGATGTGAGCCGGAGCCGGCATCTTACCTGATTTCAATACGTTAGCTAAGTCCTTTGCCTGCTCCGGAGTGAAGTGACCTGTAATCTGTGAACGTCCGTCTGTGATCTCAGTGTTTACGTTCGGTGCAGAATATACATAGTTATCAAGAACGATAGCGATAGCACGACCGATATTCTGTTTGGTCAGTTGAGCCCAACGGCGTGCACCGTCAGAATTCATAGACATGCTGACAGCCGGTTTGCTGTACTGGTCGAATTCGTCTTTGGCATCTGTTACTACGTCACCTTCCAACGGAGCTTTGCCGTTGCGTTCGGTAGATTTGATTGCATACAATTCGAAAGTCTGACCTTTTTTGTCAAATTCGGAAGGAGAAACACCCCATTTCAGACGGAGGTCTTTTGGAAGTTCTGCTTTGATTTCCGGCATAGCCAGATATTTGTTAATGTCTGCAGTGTCCTTGTAGTTTGCATATCCGATAACCGGACCCTGCCCACTAGAGTTTAATTGCAGTATAGACAGCAAAGGATACTGTTTCTTGATCTCTTCCATGTTCGCAGCAGTTGCATCATCTTGTTTGGCGTCTCCTTTCAGAGCGGCAGCAAGGCTGTCGGCAGCACTTACGGCTTTCTTAGTCGGAGTTGCTTCGGTAAGAACAGCAGCTTTTGTAGTGTCTGTTGTAACAGAATCAGTAGTTGTTTCCTGAGTTAACACTGCACGCAATTTAGCGTCTGCTGACTGCATAGCCGGAAGAATTTCTTTGGCGGTATATGTTTCCCAGAATTCCAGGTTAGCCGAACCTTGAAGAAGTTTTCTCACACGTTCCGGTTCTTTGATACCCGGCAATTCTACCATGATACGTCCCATTTTGTCTTCCAGGCTCTGGATGTTCGGTTGAACCACACCAAAGCGGTCGATACGAGTACGAAGTACGTTGAATGAGTTCTCAACAGCCGCTTTTACTTCTTCTCTCAATACTTTTTCAACTTCCGCATCCGTTGATTTCTGGCTAACTTTGTCTTTCAACTGTTGTGTAGCGAATAGTTCGGAAAGTTTCGCGTCCGGAGCAATTCTGTGGTATTCCTTGACAAACAGGGTAATTACATCATCCTGACTGTTGATAGCCTGTTTTGCTGCTGTTGCCAATGCGTTATTGAAAGCTTCGTCCGGCTTGTTGTCAGCCAGTGCTTTAATAACATCAGGTACAGAAACTTCAAGGATAACATTCATACCACCTTTCAGGTCCAAACCTAAACTAATCTCCATTTCACGACATTGTTTCAGCGTCCAGTTACCCAGCCAGACCTTCTCATTGGAGAGAGAGTCAAGGTAGTCTTGTTCTACTTTCATGTCGCCGTTCGCAATTTCTTTCGCCTTGTTGTTATAATGGCGTGTTACGAAGGAGAAGGAGAGGTAGAACACGCATACCAGCGTGAGTAATACCGCAAAAACCTTTACAAATCCTTTGTTTTGCATTTTACTTTTAATTTATGATGATTACTTTTTTAATTTAATTTTCAGTTAAATTCTGTCGTACACAAGTTCTTTTTGCCGCATACAAGGCTGCAAATATAGTTTTTTTTTCACATTCATGTGTAATAAGCCCTCAAATATTTGATGTTTAAGGGCTTTTTTGCTGAATTATTTCATTCCTCTGTTTTTCAGTAGTGGTTCCAGGCTTGGTTCCGCTCCACGGAAATTCTTATAAAGCACCATCGGGTCTTCGCTGTCTCCCTTCTCCAACACGTTATGGCGGAACAGGTCGGCGGTGTTTTTATCAAAAATACCATGTTCTTTGAAAGCTTCGAAAGCATCATTGTCCAATACGTTGGCCCATAGGTAACTATAGTATCCGGCTGCGTATCCGCCAATGATATGATTAAAGTAAGTCACGCGATAACGCGGTGCTATTTCGGGAATCAAATTAAGCTTGTCCATCGCTTCTTTTTCGAATGCAAGCATATCCAGATTCTTTACATCTGTTATCGTGTGCAGGTTCATGTCGAGGATGGCGGCGGCCAGTAATTCGGTGGTCATGAAGCCCTGGTTGAAAGTTTTCTGTTGCAGTATCTTCTCGATGATTTCGTCGGGTATCACTTCTCCTGTCTGATAATGTTTGGCATACATTTTCAGCACTTCGGGTTCAGTCGCCCAGTGTTCGTTGATTTGAGAAGGAAGCTCTACAAAGTCGCGTACCACGTTGGTTCCCGATGTTCCTTTGTATTCGCATTTTGTCAGCAGTCCGTGCAGGGCGTGACCAAATTCGTGAAACAGGGTTTCCACTTCATCCATGGTCAATAAAGAGGGGGTGTCGCCTACCGGCTTGGTAAAGCTGCAAACGTTGCATACCAATGGACGGGTTGTTCCGTGTTGCTCACGATAGTTGCTCATCCATGCACCACCGCTTTTCCCGGGACGTGGGAAATAGTCTACATAGAAGATACCGAGCTGGGAACCATCGGCGTCTTTTACTTCAAACACTTCTACATCAGGGTGATAAGTAGGGATATCTTCTAGCTTGCTTAGGGTGATACCATATAGTTTATTAGCTACGGCAAAAGCACCTTCGCGGACATTTTCCAATTTGAAGTAAGGTTTCGTGTCTTCTTCGGACAGGTTGTATTTCTCTTTTCTGAGTTTTTCGGTGTAGTACCACCAGTCCCATGCTTCCAGTTTTTCACCTTTGCCTTCCTTGTCCATAAGTTGCTGAAGTTCTGCGGCCTCCGATTTCGCTTTTGGCAGGGCGTAGCTCCATAGATTATTCAGGAGGTCCATTACGTTATTAGCATTTTTAGCCATGGTTTCGTCTAACACGAAGTTGGCATAGCAATCGAAGCCCAATAAGTTCGCCTTTTCCAGACGGAGGGAAATGATTTTGCTGATTACTTCTTTATTGTCGTTCTTATCGTTATTATTTCCACGGTTGATATATGCTTTATACATCTTCTCACGGAGTGGGCGGTTTTCTGAATACTGCAGGAAGGGCAGGCGGCTGGCGTTATGTAGAGTAAACAACCATTTTCCCGGTTGTCCGGCAGCTTTAGCCTCTTCGGCGGCACTTTGGCAGAACCATTCCGGCAGGCCGGCAAGGTCTTCCTGCTTGTCAACGAAAAGTTGGAAAGCATTATTCTCGTTCAATACATTGTTGCTGAAGGTGATACCGAGTGTAGAAAGTTCCTTGTTGATTTCACGGAGGCGGGCTTGTTGTTTTGTGTCGAGGTTGGCTCCGGAGCGGACAAAGCTTTTATAGGTCTTGTCTAGCAGTCGTTGTTGTTCTATTGTCAGGTTCAATGAGTCTTTTTGTTGATAGACATCGTTTATCCGTTTGAAAAGTGTCTGGTTCAAGGAAATATTATCTTCGTGTTCCGAAAGAACCGGAGCCAGTTTGATAGACAACTCGGTCAGCGAATCGGTCGTTTCTGCGTCTGTCATATTGAAAAAGATAGCACTGACACGGTCTAAAATGGGAGCACTGTTGTCCAGCGCTACGATTGTATTTTCAAATGTTGGAACTTCCGGGCTCTCGATGATAGCCTCGATGTTCTGATTTTGTTCTTCGATACCTTTCAGGAAGGCGGGTTCGTAATGTTCCAGTTTAATCTTATCGAAAGAAGGAACACCATACTCTGTTTGAAACTCTGTAAAGAAAGGATTACTTTCTGTTTTTGTAGTACAGGAGTACATCATGCAACTTGCAGCTAAAATGGTTAGTGTTTTTTTAATCATCATAAGTGTTTTATATTAGAGTTTACAGTTCTTATCGCTTGCTGATATGGCACCAGATAGGATAGTGGTCCGAAGCCTTTATAGATCGGTCTACGGTGCAGTTATAAGCTTTCAGGTTAGGGCTTATCAGGATATTGTCGATACGGAAATAGAATTTGTTCTGATTATACGAGATTCCTAATCCTTTGCCGGATTGGGTAAATGCGTCGTCCAATTTTTGAGTCAGGATACGGTGAGTATACGAGATAGAGCCGTCGTTGAAATCACCACACGCTATAATAGTCGGATATTTGCTTTCTGTAATGGCTTTGTTTACGGAGTCTGCCTGCGAAGCGCGGATGGCTGACGCTTCCGCTAATTTTTTGACCAGTTGCCGAAGTCCGGTTTTGACCTTCTTGGCGTTCGGGTCCTTAATCATATCCTCATACATTCCCCGGTCTTCCTTGGTAAGTTTGTTGGACTCCAAATGGTTGTTAATCAGAGTGACTGTGTCATTATTCACTGCCAGCACATATTTGACGGAACCATTGTATGTACTTTCATAATCAATGGGAGATACTGAAAGTATGGGATATTTAGAAAAACAGGCAAGCTGTACGTCGCTTCTGTTTTGTCGGCGAACGGAATAATAGGGATATGCTTTCAATGCTTTTTTGATGTCTGCTTCTGTCAGATATTTCTTATTCTGCGCTGCATTATATTCTTGCAAACAGATAATATCTGCTTTGCTGTTAACCAGGTATGATAAGATTGGATTCTTTCCGTCTTTCTTTTCCAAATTGCTGAAATTCATTACATTATAAGAAAGAATTTTTATACTTCCTTCCGGGATTGTCTTGGTAGTGGAATTGAAAGGAATATAGGTCCTTATCTGCGGAAAGCAAACCAAAAAACCGATTAGCGGTACTAAAGCATACCGGTAATTGATGAATACCCAGAAAATGATAAAAGCGATATTGATTACCAAAAATAGTGGAAATGCAAGCCCCAGTCCGGAGGAAAGCGGATTCAATTTCGGATTAAGATAAGGACTGTAAGCGCTCAATATCAGCGTTCCTACGAAGAAAGCGTTGATAGCTAATATCAGATATGCGACAATTTTGCCAATATGTTCCATCTTATTATCTTTTGCTTGCATCGAACAAGCTTTTCTTTTCCTCCGTCGTCAGACTGTCGTAACCGGATTTTTTCAATTTATCCAGAATGCGGTCTATTTCGTCGAACTGTGCTTTTTTATGGGCGTTGTAATCATAATCTTTTTCACGACTGGTCGTGCCTCCTCCGTAATGTACTTTCATTTTGGGTTTGTGTTTCCATGTCTTTTTCTGGAATAGAGAGATAAAAGCGTCCAGAAGCCAGTTGATCCATGCGGTCAGATCCGCCCCTTTGCTTAGGCTGGCGGCAAACCAAAGTCCGGCAAGAGCACCGCCCAAGTGAGCGATATGTCCTCCGGCATTGCTTGACGTGATAGATAATATGTCAATTCCTATAACAACGAGTGCCAGATATTTGAGACGGATTGCGCCGAAAAGAAAGAGTTGTACCCGGTAATTGGGCTCACGGTAAGCAGTGGCAGCCACAATCGCCAAGACGGAAGCCGAAGCTCCTACTAGTGTAGAAACTGCTACTTCCTGATTGAACAAAGGAAATACATTGTAAGCAACCATATATAATAAACCTCCGAGGATACCTCCCAATATGTACAAACCTCTTAAATGCTTTGCTGAAAAAAAGTGTAGAAACAAGCTTCCGAACCAATACAACCAGAGCATATTGAATAGGATATGCAGAAGACCGGCGTGCATGAACATATAAGTGATAATCGACCATGGTTGATGAAAGAACCGAATAAAGGAAGCCGGTAAAGCGAATATGCCGAATATATCGGGTATACTGTGCTGAAATAGTTGCAAGAAAACATTGATTAACGTGCCAATGATAAAAATGCTTACGTTAATGTAAATCAGCTGGATAAATATATTCCCTCTTCTGAATGTCTCTTTTAAATCAGTTATAATATGTCCCATTGTTTTTACTTTTTTTTCTCCAATACAAAATCAGAATAAGCCCGAATAGCATTCCACCCAAGTGAGCAAAATGAGCTACATTATCTCCGGCACTGTTGGCTAGTCCTGCCCATAACTCAATCGCAGCATATCCGATAACGAAGAATTTAGCCTTGATAGGGAAAGGCAGCGGGAAGATAAACAGTTGGTTGTTGGGATACAACATTCCGAATGCCAGCAAAATGGCGTAAACGGCTCCTGAAGCACCTACGGTAGTCATCATGTTGAGATACTGGTCCATAGAAATGATGCCGTAACCTATTAAGTTCACTTCCGTGTGTTGGCTCAGTTCCGTTATGTACTGAATATATTGAACCCCTTCCTGAATGAGTCCTGCACCGATACCGCAAAGGATATAGTAAAACAGGAAACGTTTGGGGCCCCAGGTTTGTTCGAGAATCGGTCCGAACATGAAAACGGCAAACATATTAAAAAATATATGGCTGAACCCGCCATGCATAAACATGTACGTGATGAGCTGTGCCGGATTGAAATCACTTGCGAGGAAAAAATGTAATCCTAGATAATTAGCTAAATCTATACCGTAACGTTGGGCTACAAGCGTTCCGAAAAATACTAATACATTGATAATTATCAGGTTTTTAGTTACAGTTGGCATCATTTTAAATTCTGAATATTTAGATACTAGATGCAAAAGTACGAATAAATTCTGTTTTAAAGCATGAAAAAGACTTCCTATTAGCTCTTTTTCAATAATTTGCTGCGTTTTTTTTATGTTTTTATTTG
>OHSZ01000752.1_pt1 | contig 9954 bp, 8 predicted proteins | sample 1578791 | NCBI WGS metagenome assembly OHSZ01 (sample SAMEA3879551, study PRJEB24766) | human gut metagenome | biome: human-associated habitat; feature: feces | place: USA | collected 1985/1987 | reverse complement strand
CGTAGTGCGTAACAATCCGTAGGTATCATAGTCGGGGGCTTTTGACCCCGACATCATTTTCTGTAAATATCATAAAATGCCTCATAATCCTGACTTCCAATCTTTTTGGATGGTGTCAGGATCATTTTTCCTGTCACGGTGATTTCCGTTCCCTCCGTCAGTACTGCATTTTTATAGATTGCATTTTCATTTCCCGCTTCTACCATGATCGAATAATTCTGATAATTCAGGCTGTCATATTCCTCATCATACAGTTCTCCGAGATAGATCTCATACTCCATCACAGCCCAGTCTTTTGTTCCAGAGACATCATACACCCCTGCCGGAATCTCTTTTCCCACAGTATACTTCTTTTCCGGCTGGAGAGTATACGTCACACTCAGCGGATTATCTTCGGACTGCATCTGTCCGGTCTGACCATTTTCTGTATGGAAGGCGAGTATCACATCTTCTCCGATCATGACATGGGTTCCATCATACAGTCTCACATCTTCTTTTTCAGTGATATCTCCATTCTCCTCCGACGCATCTTCGGAGAAATAACCATACAGATAAATAGAATTTTCCGGATCCTGTGTCTGGAAAGAACCGTATCCTGACTGGAGCGTTACATCATAAGTTCCTTCCGGAAGATCCGTTCCGACAACATATTCACCATATCCAAGCTCTGTATCGTAAACCTCTCCATGATCAGACAGTTCTCTCGTTACAAACTCATACGGATCATTCTCGTCCACACTTGTATCGATTTCTGAACCACTCCACCAGTTATCATCACCAGAGTTATTGATCTGATCAATCTTATTTTTTATCTCTGTCGTCACAAAACTGATCGCCGGTCCGCCAATACTGATCAGAATCATCAGCAATACAATGATTGTTGAAATCCATCCCTTTTTCTGCTTTCCGGACTTTTTCTTTTTCCTGCCCGTCTGCGTCCAGTTCTGTCCGCTCTGCCAGGAACTCTGTCCCTGCTGATTTTGTCCATTCTGCCAGGAACTCTGTCCCTGCTGGTTTCGTCCGCTCTGCCAGGAAGCCTGCCCCTGGCGGTTCAGCCCACCGGACGGCTTTCCGTTATGGGATTCACATAAATGCTTTGCCTCAATCCCTTTTCCGTCAAAGCTGCTTTCATTCAGGCGGTAATTTTTCCGCTCAATTTTTGTATTATCAAGACCGCAAAGTGTACATCTTCCATTTACAAGTTTTCCACCACAAAGATAACATCTTCTCTTTTTCATCTGAACTCCTCCGCTTTTCTGTCCACAACGGTCTCTTGCTTTCCATCACATTCCTTATAACTATCGGTCTGCTATGCTCTCTGTCACCATCTATGTGTCGCTGTCGGTCTGCCACACTCTCTGCTACTATGGCTCCAGTCTGCTCAAATCTCTCGGGAACAAGGTTGTCTCACGCACATTATCTTCGTTCATCATCTTCATCGTCAGACGTTCCATACCGATTCCAAGTCCACCATGTGGCGGCATTCCATGCTTAAATGCACTTAAATACTGTTCCATCCCCTCGTCCGTCATGCCACGCTTTTCCATTTTCGCAAGCAGCTCATGATAATCATGAATACGCTGTCCGCCCGTTGTGATCTCCATTCCTCTGAAAAGCAGGTCAAAGCTGAGCGTATAAGTGGAATCTGCCGGATCATCCATTGCATAGAACGGACGCTTCTTGGACGGATAATGCGTTACAAACACAAAATCCGCATCCCATTCTTCTTTTGCATATCTACTGATCAGCATTTCCTCTTCCGGTTCGAGATCAAATGGATTCTTGATCTTTCGGTCATACTTTTCTGCCACAAGTCTCTTGATCTCATCAAATCGTACAGCCGGAATCTCTTTCGTCTTTGGTACTTTAATATCCAGGATCTTCAGCTCTCTTGCATACTCTTTTTCAAGCAGAGCCATCGTATACTGAAGAAATCCGGTCTCCATTGCCATAATATCTTCAAATCCATCGATATATCCCATTTCAAAATCCAGGCTGGTGTATTCGTTGAGGTGTCGCTTGGTATTATGCTTTTCTGCACGGAATACCGGAGCAGTCTCAAATACACGGTCAAAAACGCCAACCATCATCTGCTTATAGAACTGCGGGCTTTGCTGAAGGATCGCCGGTCTGTGGAAATATTCCAGCCGGAAGAGGTTTGCTCCTCCCTCAGCACTTTTCGCACCGATCTTCGGAGTATGGATCTCTGTAAATCCTTCCTGATAAAGGAAATCCCTGAACCCTCTTACAATACCTTCCTGAATCCTGAATTTTGCACGCTCTCTGATATTTCTCAGAGAAATTGGTCTGTAATTTAATTTTGCTTCCAGAGATGTATTCAATTTCCATTTTGAAATCGGAAGCGGCATTGGCTCTGCAGGCTCACTTAAAATCTTCAGTTCTCCTAACCGGATCTCAATCCCGTTCGGAGCTTTTTCCGATCGCTCCAGCATCCCTGATACTTCTACTGTATCTGCTTCTTTCACATCTTTCAAGTTAAATTTTGAAACTCCTTCTTCATAAACGCACTGCACAAGGCCTTCTCTTTTTCTCAGAATGATAAAAGCAACGGTTCCCATATCTCTGATCGTATGGATCGCACCATTCACTCTGACTTCAGTTCCGATTCTGCCTGCTTCAAGCAGTTCTCTTAATTCCAGCGTCTCTTTCTTTTTTACTCCTGTTACAAGCTCCATTTTACTTCTCCTTTCAGATTCCAGCATCCCGGTGAAGCTTTTTTCTAAATAGAAAAAGTCCCGGGATACAACAGTATCCCGGGACGGAAATTATCAAATATAATATCCGCGGTACCACCCGCATTGAATCCTCTGTCTGCTCTTTCGTCAGTTCTTTCGAATTCCCCTCTTTGCAGATAACGCCTGCTAAACGTGCTGCCCTACTGATCTTTCAGACAGCCGGCTCCCAAGTGTTCCCTTGATCTGCTCCGCTGTCCGGCACTCTCAGTCGGTGATGCCTGCTTCCTGTCAGTTTCTGAAGATCAGAGTCTTGCTCCTCGCTTTTATCTATTTTAACACGTTAGCCTGTTAAAACTTGGTTTAAATATTAGCACACTGCTTTTTTAATTGCAAGTTCTTTTTTTAATTTTTAATCTTCACTTTTCTGCTCTATTTTAATTCTTCGCTGACTGTTTCCAATGCCTTATCCAACTGGTTATCCTTCTTCGGATCGGCTTCGTCATACTGATATTCCACTTCTATATCAGGCTCAACACCTTTTTTATTGATGCTTTTTCCACTTGGAGTATAATATTCTGCGATCGTTACTTTAAAGCACGTTCCGTCTCCCAGATCCAGTAATTGCTGCACAACTCCTTTTCCATAGGTCGTTACTCCGACAATCTTTCCTGTGCCATAATCCTGGATCGCACCGCTGAAGATCTCCGATGCACTTGCACTGTATTGATTCACAAGAACTGCCAGCGGCTTTTTAAATTCATTCGTGCCATCACACGTGATCTTATCCGTCTTACCATTTTTATCTTTCGTGGAAACGATCGTTCCTTCCGGCAAAAGAAGCTTCAACATATTGCAGACAACATCCAGATTTCCTCCCGGATTATTTCTCAGATCGATCACAAGACCTTCCATTCCCTGATTTTCCAGGTCATCCAGTGCTGCTTTAAACTGATCGTATGTCACCAGATCGAATTCTGATACCCGGATATAACCAACCCTGCCATCCTTCATCTCATACTCAACTGTCTGTGCCTCGATCGTATCTCTTGTGGCAGTCAGCGTCTCTTCCTTCCCGTCTCTCAGGACATATAACGTTACTTCCGTACCTTTTTCCCCTTTGATCCAGGATACGATCGTATCCAGTTCTTCATCACCAACTTCATGGTCATCTACTTTCTCCAGGATATCCCCCGCCTTCAGACCTGCCTTTTCTGCCGGAGAATCCTGGTAAACATTTACGATCGTCACTGCCTTTGTATCTGCATCTCTTGTCAGCGTTGCTCCGACACCGGAAAATGTTCCACTGGTAGATTCCATCAGAGCTTTCGTCTCATCCTTATTGTAATAAACTGTATACGGATCTCCCAGTGCTGCTGCATAACCTGAATAGATTCCCTCTACCAGTGCATCCTGATCCACTTCATCCTGATACAGATAATATTTGTCGATCAGTTGATTCAGTTGATCCAGCTTCTTTGACACATCTCCTTCTGTTACATTTTCTGATGTATAAGAACCGCTGCTGTTCCGGTTCACGATATACCATCCTCCAAATCCAAGGATCGAGATCACCGCCATGATCACAATTCCGGTCAGCAGTCCTGCCGCAAAACCACTTTTCTTTCTGCCTGTATTTTCTTCCATTCCTGACTCCTTTCATCCTTTTATATTCTATGCACAAAGAGGACAAAGCAGACATTGATCCGCTCTGTCCTCCCTCAGTTCTTCCTTTGATGACGTATCTGTCATCTTCTGCTTCTGGTCAGCATACTACAAATATGTATTTGGATTTACTGCTGTTCCATTTAATTCTACCTGGAAATGCAGATGTGCACCACTCGAATATCCCGTTGATCCAACATATCCGATCTGCTGTCCTTTTGCGACTTTCTGCCCTGCTGACACGCAGATTGCACTATGATGCATATATTTCGTTACGAGACCATTTCCATGATTGATCACGACCCAGTTCCCGGCACTGTTGCTCCATCCCGCGATCACCACAGTTCCTGCTGCTGCCGCATAAGTCGGTGTTCCTGCCGGAGCTGCATAATCATTTCCCTTGTGAGGTCTTGGATCAAATGCCCTGACTTCACCGAAATAGCTGGACTGATAAGTCATACCCGGACACGGATGCGTAAAATATCCATTTCCACTGACCACATTCCCACTGGACGACGGCTTAAAAGAACTTCCTCCACTATTCAGCTTTGCCTGCTCCTCCTGCAGCCGTCTTGCCTGCTCTGCTTTCTCCTTCAGCTCTTTGAGCGTATCAGCATTCTGCTGGATCTGCGTCTGGATACTTGCGATCTGTGCCTCTTTACTGCTGATCATCTCCTGAGCCTGCGTCTGCTGCTCTACGAGCTGACTTTGCAGCGTATTCAGATTTTTATATTCTTCCTGAAGCTTTGCCTCTTTGTCCTGTACAGTTTTCACCGTATCCTGAAACTCAACCAGCATATCCCGGTCATAAGAAGACAGCTTTGCCACATACTCGGCTTTATTCAGCAGATCTGTGATCGAACTGCTCGTCATCATCATTTCCAGAAACTGTGTATTACCGCCTTCATAAAGATAACGGATCCGCTTTTTCATGCTGTCGTACTGATCATCTTCCGCAATCTGAGCCTGAATCAATTCATTTTCCGCATCGGAGATTTCATCCTCCTTGGCGGTCAGATGCTCCTGCGTCTCATTCATTTTCTTAATGATCTCATCCAGTTTCTCCGACAGCGTCTTCTTTTCTTCTTCTGCTTTCTTTTTATCCGATTCAAGCTGATCTGCTTTTTTCTCAGCTTCATCGATCGTAACCGCACCGGACTGCGATGCCGTTCCGATACAAAGGACGAACGCCAGCAAAATTCCTGTAATTTTCCTCATCCGGCCTTTCATAGGCTTCCTCCTATACTCTCAGATGCTTGCGTACTGTAAAGAAGCTTCCAAGGAAACCAATTCCGATCCCCATGATAAGTCCGATTGGCAATAAGTAGGTATATACTACATTTACCGGAAGGAAATCAATAATATTCTTCAGAATACTGAACCGTTCCATGACATAAGAAACTGCCTTATCATAAAGTACATATAAAAGTCCCAGTGGAATCGCTGCACCAAAGATACCGATGATCAGACCCTCGATCACGAACGGTGATCTTACAACAAAGTCTTTCGCACCAATATATTTCATAATAGCGATCTCTTCTTTTCTGACTGTAATACCCATTGTAACCGTATTGCTGATCAGGAAGATTGACACTCCCAACAGGATCGCAATGATCGCAATGGAAATATACGCAACCAGCATATTAACGCTGGAGAGTGTATTCGCTACAACATCTGATTTATTTACTTTCGACACTCCATCCAGACTCTGTGCAAACTTAACCAAATCCTGCTGCGTAGAAGAAAGAGATTTACTTCTTGCGATCAGATCCTGGCTGTTGTCTGTCGTCTTCATATAAACTTCATAGTTATCTGAATTGGCCAGCGGATTGTCATCTTTAAATCCTTCTGCAAGCTCCGGGTTATCTCCAAAATAATCCTTCTGGAAATCCTCCCATGCCTGCTCTGCTGAAATATATTTTACTTCTGAAACGTCGTCTCTTGCTTTCAGTTCCTCCCCAATCTTCTGAATCTGTTCATCTGTAGCTTCTTCATCAAAGAAGACCGTGATCGCCACACCTTCCTCAGCACTTCGGATGATATACTGAAAGTTTACAAGAATCGAGAAAAATAATCCGAACAGGAAGATACAGGCTGACATCGTTGCAATGGATGCCAAAGAGAACATCTTATTTCTCCAAATACTCTTAACTCCCTGCTTTCCAACGTATCCAATCGTACTAATCCTCATCTGTATACCCACCTTTTCGTTCATCACTGACGATGACACCCTGCTTCATAGTAATGACGCGTTCGTTCATCTCATTTACGATCTCCTGATTATGCGTGACAACAAGCACGGTTGTTCCACGCTCATTCGCCTCTTTCAGAAGGCTCATGATCTCCCAGGAGTTCGTTGGATCCAAGTTACCTGTCGGCTCATCCGCCAGCAGGATGGCAGGCTCATTTACGATCGCCCTTGCGATCGCGACTCTCTGCTGCTCTCCTCCGGAAAGTTCCTTCGGGAACGACTTGTACTTCTGTGCAAGTCCTACCAGTGACAAAGCAGCCGGTACTTTTTTCTTGATCACTTTGCTCGGTGTCTCTGTCACCCGCAGTGCAAATGCAATATTCTCATAAATATTCCGGTCTTTCAGAAGCCGGAAATCCTGAAATACAACTCCCAGTCCTCTTCTGTACTTTGCAATATTCCGGTGTCTCATACGGTTTAAGTTTTGTCCGTTCACGATGATCGTACCATCGGTCGGATTCAGTTCTTTCATGATCAGACGGATAAGGGTTGACTTTCCCGATCCACTGTCACCAACGATGAAGACGAACTCTCCCCGCTCGATCTTTACGGATACCCCGTTCAGAGCCGCATTGCCCTTGGAGTATTCCTTCTTCACGTTTCTTAATTCAATCATATGTTCCTCCTAATTATCCATACTCCGCAAAATTCCTAGTATTCTAATGACTCCATGTACTTCATGTACTTCACTACCATCAGAGCGATCTTGAACGTGATCGCATCCTCAAAGACACGCAGATCAAGTCCTGTACTCTTCTGCAGTTTATCCAGTCTGTATACCAAAGTATTTCTGTGGATGTAAAGCTGTCTGGATGTCTCTGATACATTGAGACTGTTCTCGAAGAACTTATTGATGGTAGTCAATGTCTCTTCATCAAAGTCATCCGGAGATTTTGCTTCAAAAATCTCCTTAATAAACATCTTGCACAACGGAAGCGGAAGCTGATAGATCAGTCTGCCGATTCCAAGAGTTGTATAGGCAACGATATCTTTCTCGCTAAAGAAGATCTTGCCCACATCCAACGCCAGCTTGGCTTCTTTATAAGACTTGGAAACTTCCTTGATGTCGTTGACGATCGTTCCATATGCTATATGCACCTGCTCGTCGCCTCCCTCTGACCGGAGCAGATCCAGCATATCCTTCGCCATTTTTTCAAGTTCTTTATTTCCATCTTTCTCTGAAAGTTCTTTTACAACAATGATATTCTTCTCATCTACCGCAGTTACAAAATCGCGGGATTTGCCTCCGAGAAGATTCCGAACATTGTCAAGAGCCGCACTGTCTTTTTCGTGGGATGTCTCAATAATAAAGATAACACGTTTCACTTCCGTGTCAATATGTAATTTTTTGGCACGATTATAAATATCCACCAGCAAAAGGTTATCCAAAAGCAGGTTTTTGATAAAATTATCCTTGTCAAATCTCTCTTTATATGCAACCAGAAGACTCTGGATCTGGAATGCTGCGATCTTTCCCAGCATATATTCTCCCTCGCTGTCTCCATTGGCAACAAGCACATATTCCAGACGCTGCTCATCAAAGATCTTGAAGAACTGTCTTCCCTGGATTACCTGACTGTCTGCGGGGGACTCTACAAATGCAAGCACTGCATCCGAACAGTTCTTATCTACCTCGCCTGTAGCTGCCAGTTCCTTCCCCTCTGTATCTAACACACAAAAATCAACCTTGGAAATCCCTTTCAATCCTTCAATCGTATTCTGAAGTATCTGATTAGAAATCATCCTTTTTCCTCCATTCCATCCGTTCTTCGATATGTGCAATTTACACATACCTTTCGTGTCGATTTTTTTACGTACACATTTCCACTTAGTATATTAAGTCAAAACAGCAAAAAAATAAAGAGTAAATCCTTTTATTTTAGTCATTTCTTTGAATTTTTTACAAAAAATTCATATTTTCAGACTTAGCATAGTTCACAATTTTCCGAATATAGATCTTATTTCCAGGCAAATCCGTTATTCTTTTTCCTGTTCTACATGATATCTGAAAATTTTCTTCTGAATAAAAAAACGGATCCGGTTCCTCAATTTTATCTCATCCAGATGCCCTGTAAACGCACAGCCGCCTCCCAGCCAGACCCGTACATTCAGAAGGGCTTTATTTGCCGTAATAAACCGTTCCTGAAACGGGGACGGCAGCACCGACAGGATACAGTCCGTCTCCGTTCCGTTGATGGCATTGATCGCATCCTGGATCTGCTCTTCATTCTCCGAAATCACCATCTGCCCGGTAACGCGGATTCCCCGGTTGTGCCTGGACAGAACCGCCTCTACTTTTCCCAGATTTTCCTCACTGTCTGCAAGCAGGAATATTTTTTTATGATTTTTTTGCATATACTTCATGAACATCTTAAGGAAAACGTTCTCTTCAGTTTCCCGGAACAGCTTTTCATTTTCTATCTCTGCCGCTTTCAGGATCTCTGTATTCTCCGGCAGCAGCATCGTCAGTGCATTGATCTGCTCTTTCCATTGTGCATTTTCTCTTTCTTTCATCAGCATATCCATGGAAACCAGCTCGATCGTATCCACTGACTCACTCTCGAGATACTGCATTGCCCGGATCATCGCTTCTTTTGCTGTCAGGATTGGAATCTCCACATCAAATATATTCATCTTTTCTATCATAATAAATCACCCAACCATGCTCCCCATTCTGAGCATTTTATCAAAAATGAGTGGTTTTGTCAAAATAAGACCTTTCTGCTTCCGGTTTTCTATTATCTGGTTGAGAACAATGTTTTAAATAAAAAGAAGAACGATGAAAAAGAATATACGATATAATATAGTGCTCTTGCTGTTAATGGTGGAAGCCGTACTCATTCCGGCTTTTGCGCAAATGCCTGAAATAAAGCTGGGGCAGTCTATTTCTTTCGAAGAATATCTGAATCGGGTAGCGAAAAAGAACCTGAGTTATTTAGCCGAAAAACTCAATGTGAGTATTGCTGATGCGGAAGTAATTGCCCGGAAAATCTTTCCGGACCCGGAGTTGGAATTTGAAGCAGGTAATGAGACTTTCTCGTTGGGAGTTTCCTATTCATTAGAAATGGGAAATAAAAGGGGAGCACGTATTAAGTTGGCGCGGACTCAGGCAGAATTGGAGAAACTGGTCCTGCAACAGGGCTTTCAGGATTTGAGGGCGGAGGCTGCCGACCTTTTTCTAGAAGCAATTCTTCAGCGCGAATTACTTGAAGTACAGAAAAGTTCTTATGAGTATATGTATCAGCTGAGTCAGTCAGATAGTTTACGTTATGTTTCGGGAGAGATTACGGAGAATGATGTCCGGCAGTCAAAACTGGAAGCTGTCACCTTGCTTAATACTGTTTA
>OHSZ01000731.1_pt1 | contig 10155 bp, 11 predicted proteins | sample 1578791 | NCBI WGS metagenome assembly OHSZ01 (sample SAMEA3879551, study PRJEB24766) | human gut metagenome | biome: human-associated habitat; feature: feces | place: USA | collected 1985/1987 | reverse complement strand
TAATATTTTTTAACTTATTTTGAATTTCTAATAAAATATTAAATGCTTGTTGAAATGTTGTATTGTTCATATCAATTTCAGAAATCTTTTTTAATATCTTTTTTATCTCAATATTTTTTGAATAATCAACAATATTAGAGTTTTGTGGTAGATCATCTATCACTTTGTATTGTAGTTGCAAATTATCTAATTTTTTAGTATATTTTTCTAAAGATGAGATAGGAAAACCACATTTTATAATTTCAGGACTTAATGATGTGATTTTCAAACTTAGTTTCTCATTTAGAATTTTTGCATCTTCATTCAAAATATTGTAGAATATGCCGATTCTAAAAATATATATTGAGGATGCATCTTTTTCTTTTAATTCTTTATACTGCTTTAGAATTTTGCTCATTTTTACCACTCTCCTTTTCATCTATCATTTCTAATAATTCTCCGAGGAGTACAATTAAAAGCTCGGCATAACATTTCTAGAGTATCAAAATGTATGCCATATAAATCCTTTTTTGTAAGATTTTTTAAAGACTGATAACTTCTTCCAGTCTGTACAGTTAACCAATATAGTGATTTACCATTTTCTTTGAGATGTTCTTCAATTTTTAGATGTATCATATTAGCCTCCTTTCTATAATTGCAACTGCATATATTATAGAATGAAGTAATATTTATTTTAACTATACTTTGTTTTATATAAAGTTGGGTATATATATTGTAGGGTTACAATAATTGTGATAAAATATGGATAAATAAAAAATGATTGGAGGCTTAAAAATGCAAGTTTTATCACTCATTGATGAGGCTCTTGAGAAATTAGAAGATGGAAATTATATTGGTTGTGGAAATACATTAAAAAAATTAAAAGATGATGTTATAAAAGCAAATCTAGACAAAGAATTGAATATTATAAATGATTTAGAAAATGATATAAAGTGAAAACATACTTTATATAAAGTCTAGAGGGGTTAAATGTATTTACATAATATGATATAATATAATTAGCAAGAGAATATTCTCCGACTTTTAAAAGGAGGTAATATTAATGGAAGAAAAAGAATTGACACAAAGACTCATGAAGAAACAACCATTAAGATATAAATTGCTAATTATGATTAATAAAAATCTCATTCATGAGATATATAGGATGGCTTATATTGATTGCTATCATAAAATAGATAAAAAATAGGATTTATCTACTTTTTATCTACTAAGTTGGAAATAACTGAATAAAACTGAACAAAATTACAGATAAAAAATATTGATTTTATGCTATTTTGAACAAACTGCGACAAACGGATTTGATTAAAAACAAAACAGTTGGATCAGGAGTTGTTTCTGATATAATTGAATAATCTATGAATATTTAGAGAATAAATAATCATTATATTAATAAGAGAGAGTGCAACAGCCCTCTCTTAAATTTTATAAAAATTATAAAAAACATATTGACTAATGATACTAAATGTGATATCATAAAAAAGTCTTCTTGAGACAGGCAGATATTTCCGATGAAAGGAGGAATATATATGCCGGACATTCAGAAAACAATACAGAAGATGAAAAGACAGCCAAATGGCATTAGATTTCAAGAATTGGCAAAAGTATTAGAATATAATGGATACATAATGAAATCTAAGAAACGGAACATCACACAGGCAATTTATGAACTCAAAACGGAGACGTTATCACAATAAAAGAAGAAAATCCATTAAAAGCTGTATATGTGAAAGATGTACTTAGAAGAATAGGTGAATAAATAGCCTATTCTCTGAGTATACTTATAGATAGTAAAAGGAATTTAGGAGGTGCCCTTTTATGATGAATGTTAAATATTATATGGATTTACCATATAACTATATTGTGCAACCAATATGTGACGAAAGCGGAAAGTATTTTTATGCAAAGGTATTAGAACTAGACGGTTGCCAGAGTACAGGAGATACTTTTGAAGAAGCATATCAAAGTTTAAGAGAAGCAATGGAAGGATGGATAGAAGCGAAACTAGAAGGAGGCTTTGAAATTCCACTTCCAATAGGCTATGAACAATTTAGTGGAAAATTTATTGTAAGAATACCTAAATCACTACATTACAAATTATCTGTTGAAGCAGAACAAGAAGGTGTGTCATTAAACCAATATGCATTATATAAATTAAGTCATTAAACTTTCACATATATAGCTTATTAAATAGATACCTACAGAATAAAAAGAAAATTATTATCTTTTTTACTGTGGGTGTTTTTTATTTTATTACAAACGGATTATCATTAAAGAACATTCACCAACATATATATGAAAAATTGCTAAATTAAATTGACTTTTGAACAATTTGAGTATATACTTTAAGCGTAAATACTAAAGAAACAGAGGATGAACTAATCAGATTTATAACTTACGAAAGGAAAGCTAATAAATATGAAAAAAACAACAATATCAAGCATAATAATAGCAATATCAATGATAGTATTCACAACTAAGGTACAGGCAGCTACAGGAAAAGTAACAACAGAAACTTTGAATTTAAGAAGCAAGGCTTCAACTGATTCGTCAGTGGTAAAGTTACTTAACATGGACGATGAGTTGGAAATCATATCAGAAGAAGGAAATTGGTATAAAGTTAAGGTTGGAGAAAATGAAGGCTATGTTAGTAAAGACTATGTAAAAGTTGATAAAACATCAACAGAAACAAACAATACGACACCAACCGATAATAACAAAAATAATTCTGGTGCAAATTCAACAGAAAATAAAAACAATGAAACGACTTCAAGTCAAACCACATCAAACACTGTAACACCAAATTCTACTTTAAAACTTGAAAAAGATGTTACAATAAAAATATTACCATTAATAAATGCAAATAATCTTGGAACGGCAAAAGCTGGAGATGAAGTTACTGTTATTACAACAGTAAATAACTGGATATTTATAGAAACAAGCGAAATTGCTGGCTGGATAGTAAAAGATTCAAGTGTGGGACAAGTTACGAGTTCAGAAGATAAAAATACTGGCTCAAGTACAGATAATAACACCACAGATACTAGCAATAATGATGACAAGAGTGAGAAACAAACTGATACCAAAACTAATATGGATAATAATGACGATACAACTTCATCAGATACAAATTATACTAAAACAACCAAATACATTAATGCTTCGTCAGTATATGTTAGAAAAGAAGCTTCAACAAGTGCCGAAATAGTAACGACTTTAATTAGAAACACTGATGTTACAGTTGTTGGAGAATCAGGAGATTGGTACAAAGTTACATATAAAGATTACAGTGGATATATTTACAAAGAATTATTATCAGATAAGAAAACAGAAGAAACAAATAGAAGTAGCGCTAATAGAGAAAGCGCTACAACTGTTTCAAGTGTAACTACTGAAACTTCAAAGGGACAAGAGATTGTAGAATATGCAAAACAATATTTAGGATGTCCATATGTTTATGGAGGTTCGGGGGATAAATCTTTTGACTGTTCTGGATTTACAATGTATGTGTATAAGAAATTTGGATATACATTAAGCCATTCTGCAATAGCGCAATCTAAAGTTGGAACATATGTTGCAAAAGAAGATTTACAAGCTGGGGACTTGGTATTTTTCTTAGATTATGAAACAATGGATGGCATAGGACATTGTGGAATATATATTGGAAATGGCGAATTTATACACGCTTCTTCTGGAAGTGGATATTGTGTAAAAATATCAAACTTATTAACAGGAAGCTATAACACGAGATATGCTACAGCTAGAAGGTTAATCTAATAAGAGCACGACGTAATAATATAGAGTTTTATAAATAATATAGGGCAATTTAAAAGGAGAATGTTAGTGAAAAGACCACTTTTAATTGTTACTATATCATACATATTAGGAATAATTATAGGGGTATACTTTAAGCAAAGTATACTCTTAATTTTGCTTGCAGGAATTATTGGGATTGTATTTTGGAAAATAATAAAAAAGAAAAAAATTGTAATTGTTGCAATATGTATTGTACCATGTTTATTGTCTTGCCAGCAGACCAATAATTTAAATAATAAATACAATAAAATGTATAAATTAGATGATGAAAACATTGCAATAACTGGAACTGTGTGCAGTCAAATAAAGGAGACTGATTATAAGTATTCTGTTAATATTAAACTAGAAAATAAATTAAAATTAACAGTCTATATAGATAAAAAAGAAAATGTTTCAAAATTAGAATACGGCAATAAAATATCTGTTACAGGAACGTATAAGAAGCCAACAGAGAAAAGAAATTATAAAGGCTATGATTATATGAAATATTTAAAGACTAAAAAGATATGTAGCTCTTTAATGGTAGATGGAGAAGTAAAGCTGATAAAAACAAAAAAAATCAATCCAATATTTACAATAATAAATAAATTATCGCTAATTTTTAAACAAAATTTGAAGAAATTATTACCAGAGCAAGAAGCTGAACTCGAACAGGGAATTTTATTAGGAGACACGTCTGATATAGAAAGTGATATAAAAGATGATTTTAGAGAATGTAATTTATCGCACATGCTAGCAGTATCTGGAGCTCATTTATCTTATCTAGTGTTAGGAATAAATACTGTTTTAAGCAAAAAGGCATTTGGAATACGAAGAAGAAAAATTTTATCTATAATATTTATCTTAATTTTTATGGTTATTGTTAATATGAGCCCATCGGTTGTAAGAGCTGGAATATCAACTATTATAGCAATATTTGCAACTTTAATTTACAGAAAACAAGATACATATACAACAATTTCAATTGCTTTGTTATTAACATTATTAAATAATCCATTTGCAATTTTTGATGTTGGATTACAGCTGTCATATCTTGCAACTTTAAGCATAATAATTTTTTATTCTAAATTCACCCAAAAACAATTTAATAATAAAGTAAAAAAGTATTTGTATGAGAGTGCGATGCTCACTTTGAGTGCAAACATTTTAATTCTTCCAATTACAATCTATGAATTCAACACAATTCCAATAAACTCAATAATATCAAATTTGTTAGCTGGTCCATTGCTTGGAATATGCATAATATTAGGCATGTTCACGGTAATTCTTTCAACAGTTTGTTTTCCTGTGTCAAAATTAATAGCATTTCCATTGCAAATTATTTTAAAAATTCTAATAAAGATAATAGAATTAATTTCTAAAATTCCATTTGGAAATTATACTGTAAAAACTCCGTGGTTCATAGTAGTGTTTTTAACTTATGCAATAATTGCCACAATAATATATAACAAAAAGAAGATTACTAAAATTTTAACTATGATTACATTAATAATATTTATTGCTATGCAGGTTTGCACTTTTATAAATATTGATGGAAAACTAAAAATCTATTTTATAGACGTAGGACAAGGAGACAGCATGCTTGTAAAAACTGTAGGAGGAAAAAATATTTTAATTGATGGCGGTGGAAGTAAGGATCCAGATTATGATATAGGCGAAAAGATTTTAGTACCATATTTGCTAGATAGAAGAATAAAAACATTGAATTATGTAATTATATCACATTTTGATGAAGACCATGTTGGTGGAATATTGACTGTTATGCAAGAGTTGAAAGTGAAAAAAGCAATAATTGCAAGACAATTTGAAAACTCTAATAATTATAAAAAATTTATTAAATTAGCACAAGAAAAGAAAATTAAAGTTATTGTTGTAGAAGCTGGAGATGTGATAAATATAGAAAAAGATATAAAGCTAAAAGTTTTATGGCCAGACTCAAAAAATAAGATTAATGAAAATGTTTTAAACAATAATTCGCTTGTTTGCAAGTTAGAATACAAAAGGTTTTCAATAATGTTGACTGGAGATATAGAAGAAATTGCAGAAAATGCAATATTAACCAAATATAAAAATAATGCAAAAATATTGAAAGCTAATATTATGAAAGTAGCACATCATCGGCTCTAAAAGTTCATCAACAGAAGAGTTTATCAGAGCTGTAATGCCAGAGATTGCACTAATTGGAGTTGGAAAAGACAATAGCTTTGGACATCCATCTGATGGAACAATAGAAAGACTTAACAAAATAAAATGTAAAATATTAAGAACAGATGAAAATGGAGAAATTGAATTGTTTGTGAACAAATTCCAATTTATTGACTATTTGACTATTTTATAGTATTATATACTTGTTGGATAGTAAATTGAAGATAGGAGTTTTAATATATGTTATGTTCAATGTGTAAGAAAAACACAGCAGTAATATTTATAAATAAACAAGGCGCAGATGGAAAAGCTGAAGTTGAAGGTTTATGTTACGAATGTGCTAAAAAGAAGGGAATAAATCCAATAGATACAATGGCGAAACAAGCTAATCTATCGGATAAAGATATACAAGATTTATCTAATAAATTAGATACAATGTTTAAGAATTTATCAGACAACATGGCTGATATAGATGAAGATGAACTTTCAGAAATGATTAATGGAGAAAGTGAAATAGAGGGGGCTCAAGGAGTTCCTCTTGGCTCGATTTTTTCTGGATTGTTTGGAATAAAGCAAAATGGAGATGAGTCATCCAATTATTCGTCTGGTGGAACTCAAAAGGTTAAAGAGAAAACTAAACCAAATAAAAAGAGAAAAGCATTAGACACTTATGGAACCAATTTAACAGTTAAGGCTAAGAATAATCAAATTGATAGAGTTATTGGAAGAGATAAAGAAATTGAAAGAATGATACAAATTTTAAATAGACGTTCTAAAAATAACCCATGTTTAATTGGTGAGCCGGGTGTTGGTAAAACTGCCATTGCACAGGGATTAGCACTAAGAATTGCAAGTGGAAGTGTACCAGCGAAACTTTTAAACAAAGAAGTTTATCTATTAGACATGACAGCTGTAATTGCTGGAACACAGTTCAGAGGCCAATTTGAGGCTAGAATGAAGGCTATAATAGATGAATGTAGAAACGATGGAAATATTATTTTAGTAATTGATGAAATTCATAACATTATAGGAGCCGGAGATGCAGAGCATTCAATGAATGCAGCAAATATTTTGAAACCATCACTTGCAAATGGCGAGCTACAAATGATTGGTACTACTACGCTAAAGGAATATAGAAAATATATTGAAAAAGATACTGCTTTAGAGAGAAGATTCCAACCAATAATTGTAGAAGAGCCATCTGTTGAAGATGCAATATTAATATTGCAAGGAATTAAGCAATATTATGAGGACTATCACCATGTAAGAATTTCGAATGATATAATTAGACAGATTGTAAATATGTCTGAAAAATATATTCATGATAGATTTTTACCAGACAAGGCTATCGACATATTAGATGAAGCTTGTTCAAAAATAAACCTAAATGATAAAGATTTATATGACTTAGAAGTGTTGAATAATCAATTAAAAGAGGTTCAAGCTAAAAAGGAAGAAGCTGCACAAGCCGATTCTACAGAAGATTATCAAAAAGCAGCAGAACTTAAAACACAAGAGTGCGCATTACTAGAGCAAATTGATAATTTGAAAAAGAGAATGCAACCTAAAGATTTAACAACACAAGACATTGCAAATGTAATAGAAAGCTGGACGAAGATTCCAGTAAACAAAATTACAGAAGAAGAAACAAAGAAATTGTTGAATCTAGAAGATAATCTGCATAAGAGAATAATAGGACAAAACGAGGCTGTTGAAGCAGTTTCAAGAGCAATAAGAAGAAATAGAGTAGGCTTAAAGAGCACAAAAAGACCACCATCATTCATATTTGTTGGACCAACTGGTGTTGGAAAAACTGAACTTGCAAAAGCATTAGCGTATGAGATGTTTGGAAGTGAAAAATCTATAATTCGTTTCGATATGTCTGAATACATGGAAAGCAACTCAACAGCAAAATTGATTGGTGCGCCTCCAGGATATGTAGGATATGATGACGCAGGACAACTAACTGAAAGAGTAAAGAGAAATCCTTATTCAATAATATTGTTAGACGAAATTGAAAAGGCTCATAATGATGTATTTAATATATTGTTACAAGTACTTGATGACGGAAGATTGACAGATGCACAAGGAAATACAGTAAGTTTTGAAAATACAATAATAATAATGACATCAAATGCAGGCTCAAACTTAAATACAAATTCAATCGGATTTGGTGGAACATCAGAAGCTTCAAAAAACAGAATGCTTGGCGCATTAAAAGATTTATTTAGACCAGAATTCTTGAACAGAATAGATGAAATTGTAGCATTCGATTCATTAACAAACGAACAACTTCTACAAATAGTTGACTTAATGATATCTGATACTCAAAAAGTGTTAAATGACAGAAACATAGGATTAATACTTACAGATGAGGCTAAAAAATATGTATTAACAAAAGGAACAGATTTAAAATATGGTGCAAGACCTTTAAGACGTGCAATACAAAGATACGTTGAAGACGAACTATCTGATATGATATTAAAATCTGAACTAACAAATGGTAAAAAAGTATTGGTTGAATATGATAAGGAGCAAGATAAATTAGTATTCAACATACAATAATCTAAAAATAAGAAGGCGGAGGTAAAAAAGGTGTTTAAACATGTACCAAATATTCTAACAATGTGTAGATTTGTATTAATACCATTCATATTCGGATCAATAGTAAATAATCAGTATGTAGCAGCATTCATATTCTTAACACTTTCCGGAATTACCGATATACTAGATGGTTTTATAGCAAGAAAATTTAATTTAATAACTAACTTTGGAAAATTGATAGACCCACTAGCAGATAAGGCAACACAAATTTCAACACTTATAGCATTGCTATTTGCAGGAATAATCCCAGATTGGATATTAATAGTGGTATTTATTAAAGAAACAATAATGATAGCAGGGGCATCTTTCTTATATGGAAAAAAACTTGTAGTATCAAGCAGATGGTATGGAAAGCTTGCAACAGTAATGTTTTATGTCGCAATAGTAGCTTCATTAATTACAAATAACTTTAATTTAGCATTCCACATAGACATCTACATATACTATGTAGCACTTGCGTTAACAATATTTGCTTTAATAATGTATTTCAAAGAATTCTATCAAAAAGGATATGTAAATAAAGAAGAATTGAGCACTGTAGATAAGAAAGTTATAGAAAAATAATAGTAAAAATCGTGTTTTAAATAACACGATTTTTCTATTCAAAATTTTCTATATACGAATTTAAATTTTCTTTGCCATAAAGAATTACACCATTTTCCAGTTCTTTTCTATCGTCATCCGATAAATATTTTATCGCAATTTCAGTAGTTTCATGTAATTCATAGGTTCCGTCATCTTTTATTCTATAAATTTCAACAAATCCATCTGAGCTTGACTTTACAACGAAATGTTCACCACAATTTCCAGAAAAATCTTTATATAACTCTACATCAGTATTTGAAAAATTTTTAATTTCCCAATCACTATAAAGCTTGGAAAATTCATTTCTTGTAATATTAGCCATCTCTGCACTTATATTTTCTTTTTCTTTTAGAGTGTGCCCACATCCATCATAATGTTTAAGAAAAGTTAAAATCGCATTTGGAGAAAGTTTTACTTCATCATAACTTGTTGGAACGGTTGTATATGGAGATGTAGTTTGAAAATTTTCAATAGTTTCATTTGCAGAACCAATATTTCGAACAGATTTTAAATTATAAATTATAATAGCAAAAGTAGTTACAATACTTGCAATTATAATAAGTATTAAAGCAATAATAAATTTTTTATTCATACTAAATTCCTTCCTTTTTCCTAGTATTTCCATAATTTACTTATGTATGCAGAAAAAAGAAAATTTAATAAATAATGCTTTTAAGACACTTTGGAAGAACGAGTGTAAGGTTTTATTTCATCAGTTAAACCAATCAAATAATCAATACTAGTATTATAAAAATCTGCTAAAACAATAAGAGAGCTAATAGGAATATTAACTTTTTCTAATTCGTATTTGCTATAATTTGTTTGTGAAATATTTAAAATTTTGGCAATGTCCTCTTGTTTTAAATCGTGATCTTCCCTTAAATCTTTAAGTCTTAACATTATAAAATTCATTCCTTTCATTAATTCAGAAAAAAACATATAGCAAAGAAAAATTTGAATTGTTAGTTCAATGTTCCAAAATTAATAATGCAATAAATAAGAAAAATT
>OHSZ01000718.1_pt1 | contig 10299 bp, 7 predicted proteins | sample 1578791 | NCBI WGS metagenome assembly OHSZ01 (sample SAMEA3879551, study PRJEB24766) | human gut metagenome | biome: human-associated habitat; feature: feces | place: USA | collected 1985/1987 | reverse complement strand
AGGGGTGGCTATGGGAGAATACAAGCCTTATTTTTCCGCTGATGATGATAGCAAAGCAACTGCGCAGACCGCATATCCAAGTAAACTTGAAGCGGCGGTGGTGTCAAAGCACAGTATATGGGATATGGATATGGCGCCACAGGAGAAGCAAACGCCCTCTGTAAGCGCAGAAGTGCCAAGTCCTTTGCCTGCTCAGGACGTGACGGACAAGATACCATATCCTGCAAGCATGGAGGGAAATGACGGTGTTATAGAAAAATACACCTACGGCAGATATGACGGCGAGCAGTATTTCGACCTTGACGGCGGCGGTCAGGTGAGGAACTGCACTGACCTTTCAAATGATGAGCTTTATGAGGAAAGCTCAAAGCCGTATGATTTTCAAATAGACGGAAATTCCTCTGAGCCGCAGATACTTATTTATCACACCCACGCCACGGAAAGCTTTGAGCCCACAGACAAAGACCACTATGACAGCTCCTTTTCCTGTAAGACCACCGACCCTGAAATGAATATGCTGTCGGTAGGGGACAAGATATGCGAACAGCTTGACAAAGCAGGCGTTGCGTATATCCACGATACACTTGTGCATGATTATCCCAGCTATGACGGCTCTTACGATTCAAGCCGAATGGCGGTAAAGCAGATATTGGAGGAGTACCCCTCTATAAAGGTATGCCTTGACGTTCACCGTGACGGCATAGAGCGTGAGGACGGCACAAGGCTCGCACCTGTGGCGGAGATAGATGGCAGGGAAGCGGCTCAGCTTATGATAATATCAGGGTGTGATGACGGCACTATGGGTATGCCTGACTATATGAAGAATTTTCACTTCGCCTGTGCCTTGCAGTCGGCTTTGGAGAGCGATTGGCAGGGGCTTACAAGGCCTGTTCTTTTCGACTATCGCCACTATAATCAGGACTTGACCACCGGCTCGCTTCTTATAGAGGTGGGAAGCCACGGCAATTCTATCACTCAGGCACAGTATACAGGCGAGCTTATAGGAAAGACCTTGGGTGAGATGTTCGGGGAAGAATAGGTGCAATAACGCACAAAATATGTGTGGCGAATTGTCTTAAAATGCCGAAAATACGGCTTTTAGCGGTTGGTTTCTTGACAAGAACGGGGTTTTGCGTTATAATAAAAGGGACTACATAAACGTTACAGCGTGAGAAATATATAATACGCTCATATTTTGGAGAACTGATATTATGAAAAATTTTTACCCCATGAAAAGAATAGCCGCAGGCTGTATGGCTCTGTGCATAGCTTTTGCCGCCTTTGGTTTTTCTGACGGAAGCGTAAGTGATATCGCTTTGGCGGATAACGATACATACAGCAGTCAGCTTGAAGAGCTAAAAAAGCAACAGCAGGAGCTTGATAAGCAGATAGCTGATGCTGACAAAAAGCTTGCCGACGAGCAGGACAACCTTGAGGCTATAAAGAAAAAATATAAGTCCATACAGAAAAAGATAGCAAATTCAGAGAAATATTCCTCTGAGCTTGAAGATCAAATGGCAGAGCTTGACGGCAAACAGCTTGACACTCAGCACAGCCTTGACTTGCAGGAAACTGCAATAAACGAGGGCAAAGACGATTTTATGGAGCGTATTCGTGCAATGTATGTTGCAGGCGGAGCAGATTCGTACACGAACGTGCTGATAAATTCATCTGATTTTTATGACATTCTTATGAGAATAGAGCTTGTGACGAGAGTTGCAAAGCACGATAATGACGAGCTTAACGAGCTTTTGGATCAGTATAAAAAGCTTGAAAAGACCAAGGCGGAGCTTGATGAGCAGATAAAACAGCTCAAAGCAAAGGCTGAGGAATATGCCAAGGAGCAGAAAACTTTGGCGGGCGAGCAGGCAGAGCTTCTGAAAATGGAGCAGGAGTCGGGCAAGCTTATCGAGCAGATAAAGAACGATAAGAGCGACCTTGAAAATAAGTCACAGCAGGTGGACAATAAGTATTCGGAGGTGTCCTCAAAGGCGAATACCACCACGACTACGACCACCACCAAGAAAAAGACTACCACCACCAAAAAGAGTGGCAACAGCGGTGAAAAGACCACTACCACGAAGAAGCCGGCTCAGACGGAAAAGCCTGACGAAACTACGGCTCAGACTACCACAACTCCCCAGGAAACAGCTAAGCCAAAGCCTGAAACAAGCAAAAAGACCACTACCACAACAGCAGCGCCTGCGCCTAAGCCTGATAATTCAAGCAGTTCTAAAATAGACACTGTTGTTTCATATGCCAAAAGCATGGTGGGCGGAGCGTATGTATGGGGCGGTTCACAGTTTGGTGCAACGGATTGTTCGGGTCTTGTGATGCTCTCGTTCGCACAGGTGGGAATAAATCTTCCGCACTATGCGGCTTCGCAGGCTTTATATGGCACTACAGTTTCATATAACAACATGAAGAAGGGCGATGTTATCTTCTTTGGCGGAGCGTCGATCTCGAGCATTTACCACGTTGCTATCTATATCGGCGACGGCAAAATGGTACACGCCCAGAACACTGACACTGGTATCGTTATTTCAAATGTTGAGTATTTTTCAAGATACAACAACATCACTATAATAAAAAGACTTATATAACGTAAAAACGCAGTCTGCAAGGGCTGCGTTTTTTTATATCTATAATTATTCAACATAAAACGCCACGAAAATTCATATAAAATTACTTAAATGTGAACATTCATTTTCAAACCTATTGACAAAGCTAAGTATTTGTGATATAATTAAATCAAATAAAGATTGTAGGCTTTGATAACAATTGCTGTACAAAACAGCAGTAAGGCAGGGGGAAGAAAAATGGATAGTCTGAAAACGTGTTTTTTTGGCGGCTATGATAAGCTTGATACATTAAAATATATCGACACCATAACCAGCGAGATCTATATGCTGGAGTCGGCTATCGAAAAGAAAAAGAACGGTGATAACTTTGTTATCCCCGGAGAAACAGGTCAGCGAAAGCTTAAAGGCTCAGCGCTTGGTGGATTTGCAAAGCCTGATGTGGACAGCTACATCTGTGCGCTTCTGGGAAAGGCGGCTGAGCTCCGTGAAAAGCTTTGCAGCTAACGGCTAATAAAGGTAAAAAAATATCCGCAGAGGTCATTTTATATGGCTTCTGCGGTTTTTTGTCGTATCTAAAAGAGCAAAAAAAAATTAATACCCACTTCCATCGGCTGAAATGAGCATTAATTTTTTATAGAATTATGAAAGGGATTCTTTGGTATTTGGTAAAACCTAAAGACGAGGAAATGTATCAGCGACTTGGGGAATCGCAGAGGGAAAGAAGACAAAAACCTGACTTTAAGTTTTACCAATTACCAAAGCTTTTTTTGTATCTTCTGCTGTGATTATATAATACCAGTTCTGTGTGAACCGAATATGAATTTTCAGGGGATTTCGGAGAGTTTTTTGAAAAAAATAAATGTTAATCACCAGTTCACAATTATAAGCTATAATGTCATTATTGGGGAATTCTTTTTTTACGAGGGAGGATATTTTATGTTTCAGATACTTGTGGTGGAGGACGACGCAAGCCTTAGAAAGCTCATGTCTGCCGCACTTAAACAGCATGGCTATGTGACTTTTCTTGCAAATGACGGTCTGGAGGCTTTGGACGTTCTTGAAAAAACGAATATAGACCTTATAATTTCAGATATAATGATGCCGAATATGGACGGCTACGAGCTTACAAGACAGCTCAGAAAGGCTGATTTCAACCTGCCTATACTTATGGTCACCGCAAAGGAGACCTTCGAGGACAAGCAGGAGGGCTTTTCTGCCGGCACAGACGATTATATGGTAAAGCCTATTGATATAAATGAGATGATACTCCGTGTGGGTGCGCTTTTAAGGCGTTCAAAAATGGCGTCGGAACATTCTCTTACTGTGGGAAACTGCGTGCTTGATTATGACGCTATGAGCGTGGCGGTTGACGGCGGAGCGGCGGAAACTATACCGCAAATGGAGTTCAAACTGCTTTTTAAACTGCTCAGCTACCCTGACAAGATATTCACACGCCGCCAGCTCCTTGACGAGCTTTGGGGCATGGATAAGGACGTTGACGAGCGTACTGTTGACGTTCACGTTAAAAGGCTGAGAGAGCGTTACGGAAGCTGTGAGTCATTTGATATTGTCACGGTTCGTGGACTTGGCTATAAGGCTGTGAAAAAGCAGTGACGGATAAGCTTGAGGGGTGAGGGGTTTGGATAAGAAAAAGACCAAAAATAAAACAAGTTTGCAGTTCAAGCTGACTCTTATGTTTTTCTTTGTGATGCTGGTGTCGGCTTCTATATCGGTGTCAGTGCTTGTAATGGTGTGCAGTCCTGTAATGAAAAGCAATGCCGAACAGCAGTTGGTGGAGCTTTCCATGGCAATGGATCAGCTTGAAGAAAAGGGCGGCTTCACTGTGGACGAGATAGTTTCCATTGTGAACAATTCAGCCTATAGTCTGTCAGTGGTGGATAAAAACGATTCAAGAGTACACGACCATTTTGCAGATATTGTGCATAAGGGATATTATGTGTCCTCAGAGGGTGTTGTGCCTAATGCAACTATAATCTCTCAGGTCTATGATAAGTTCGTTATCATAGACAGCTTTTCAAGCGACAGCGTTTACTGGGTAGTAAACCTTGTTGTCATCATAGCTTTTATGGTCTGTATCGTTATCGGTACCATTATAACAGCGTTCATGAGCCGAAGCATTATACAGCCTATACGAGATCTTAGTGCGGCGGCGGCTGAGATAGCAAAGGGCAATTTTAAGGTAAGAGTAAGAGAGCCGTCTGATCCTGAATACAGCATACTTGCGCAGAACTTTAACAAAATGGCTGAGGAGCTTGCAGGTACGGAAACGCTGAGAGGTGACTTTATCTCAAACGTTTCCCACGAGTTCAAAACGCCTCTGGCTTCCATACAGGGCTTTGCAAAGCTTCTGCAATCTGACGATATAACCGAGCAGGAGCGTGAGGAATACACGCAGATAATAATCGACGAAACATCACGGCTTTCAAAGCTTTCGTCAAATATTTTGAGGCTCACAAAGCTTGAAAATCAGAAAACAGTGGGCAAAAAGACAAGATTTTCTCTTGACGAGCAGATAAGAAAAATACTTCTTGTGCTTGAACCTGAGTGGTCGAAGAAAAAAATCGACCTTGATATCGACCTTGAGGATATCATGTATGTGGGCAGTGAGGAGCTTATGGCGCAGATATGGCAGAATATCATCAACAACGCTATCAAGTTCACCCCGGAGGGCGGAAAGATAAGCGTGAAGCTTTTCCGCAACGAGAAGAATATTTCGGCGGAGATATGGGATAACGGTCCGTCTATAGCCCCTGACGTAAAGGCGAAGATATTTGATAAGTTCTATCAGGGCGACCGCTCCCGTGCAACAGAGGGCAACGGTCTTGGACTTGCACTTGTAAAAAGGATAATCGAGCTTTCCGAGGGCAGCATAGAGGTAGAAAACGATATGAAAAAAGGCGGCGTTTGCTTCCGCATAAGCCTGCCTTATCTTATTGAGGATATGATGTAGTGTAGGGGCAAACCCATTATACATACGAAGATTTTTTGCAAACAAAAAGGAGCAGTTCATTGCGAATTGCTCCTTTTATCTGTCTATCATATTTTAGAACAGACTTGCCACAAAGCCTGCTGCCACACCGAAAACATAAAGTATTCCCATTATGGCGAAATTCTCTTTCATGTTGTGCTTGTTGGTCTTGAAAAGCACCAGAAGTCCCACTCCTGCTCCTGTGCAAAGTCCTGCGATAAGCGAGCCGAAGCTCACAACGCCCTCGATATAAAGCTGAGTGAGAACAACAGAAGCCGCACAGTTCGGGATAAAGCCTATTATGCCTGCAATGAACGGCTGAACTATGCTGTCAGACATAAGCAGGGTCTTTACTGTGTCCTCTCCTGCAAACTCCATTACCGCACCGAGAATAAGGTTTACCGCAAATATAAAAAGTATTATGCTTACAGTGTGGTGAAGTGCCGAGTGCAAAATACTGTGGTGTTCGCAGTCGCAGTCCTCGCATATCTCTTTGAAAGGCTCTTCGTCCTGCTTTTTGCCCATAAGCTTTAAGATAAGGTCAACAAGCACACCTGCTATTATAGCCACAGCTACCTTTATAAGAATAAGCTGCCAAAGCTTGCCGGCAAATGCAGGGTTTGCTATCATCATTGGTATTGCCTCGTCGCTTGTGGCAAGGTATACCGAAATGAGAGTTCCCATTGTGATCAGCCTGCCTGAGTAAAGATTGGAAGCCACAACGGAAAATCCGCACTGCGGCACTGCTCCAAGTATGCTTCCTCCTATCGCACCAAAAGGTCCCATTTTTCTAAGAGCCTTTCCAAGCTTGTCGGCAGAACGATGCTCTATATACTCTATAAGCAGATAAACACCGAACAGAAAAGGCAGGATCTTAAGGCTGTCTATTAATGCGTCAAGAAAAACGTCAACTAAAGTTTCAAACATATATCTATCTCCTGTAAAATATCCATTAAAACGATCTCTGTATCAACTCGACTATTATACAATATTTATTCACCCTTGTCAATCTTATGTTTATATGATAATCTGTTCATTTGTTTACCTTTTCAGCAACAAAAAAACGGACGAAATTTCTCCGCCCGTTTGATGTTTTTATTCTGTTTTATACAGAACGCTTTGTAAAGCCGTCCCATGCGGTGAGCAGGAACACCACCATGTGTGCAATAAGAACGCCTACGGCAAAGGTCAGGCTATGCTGAGCAAATATTGAGTAGCCCTTTGAGATAGAAGCAAGGTCTGTGTTTGCGAACACAAGGAATCTTGCCCAGTCCTGTCCAAGCTGACCCAAAAGCTGTGTGACCGTTGAGCCTATGCACATTGTGAATACGCTGACGCCGATAGCAAGGGCTGTGCTTCTTACAAGTGACGAGATAGCAAACGCCAGTGTTGACATTACCACCATTTCAACGCTTTTCATCAGATATTGCTCTGCCGCATAAAGCAGTGTAGGCATTTCCTTTACCTCGCCGCCGCTTACATAGATATAAGGCGTTGAGAAGCCGTCAAAGCCGAGCATAAGCCCGGTAATAGGTATCATCACCACGAAAAGTATGCAAAGCATTATGTAACCCACTGTGATGACAGTGAAGTATTTTGACATCAGTATCTTCCAGCGTTTAACAGGATTTATAAGCAGGAACTTGACAGTTCCCTGTGAAAATTCAGAGGATACAATGCCGCCTGCGATAACGATAGCAAGCAGTGCGACTACTGTTACAAGGGAAGTGCTTGTGAGAAACACAGTCCAGAATGTTATCTGCTCAGGCTCGTCTGTTTCAAACAGCGTCATTTGGTTTGCTGTGTTGTCGAGCTTATCATTGTCAAGCTGATAGAGTGCAAGTTTTATATTATCCTCCAGCTTTGCTCTGCTGTTCTGTCCGTCAGACTTTGCGTCGCCCATGGTCGCAATGGTGTTTTTTGCGTTTGCAACTGTCATGATAAGATCGTTTTTCTTCTCGTTTGACTTGTCAAAGGAAATATCCTTGTCCAACCTGTATTGATATTCCCACTTTTCGCCCTCTGTGAGTATGTCATTATCCAGCCTGTATTGACAGAAGCCACGCCAATCGTTGTCGTCAAGATATTTCTTTATCCCTGACATATCACCAGTGCCGTCTGCGAACACGGCTGACAGTACATCATATCTCCAATCATTGCTGTCGATATCGTTGTCTATAAGATACTGCCACATTGCGATCTCGTTAGGGTCGCCGTTTGTGTCTTTGAGCCAATCTATGGTTTGCTGATAATCACCAGTTGCGTCATAGCTTGAATAGTTATTGCTCTCCATATTGTGCTTTGCAAAAAGTGCAATACCTGAAAGTCCAAGCGCACATATTATTATAAGCACGATCATTATTTTTGTTGATAGCTTTTTGAAAACCTTTATGTACTCGTTTTTCACAAGTCTGAAAAATCTAGCCAATCTGTACGCCCCCTTCCTTTCCTCCTGTAAGCTCGATGAATACGTCCTCAAGCTTCTTGTTCTCTCTGCGGTGAACAGTGTAAAGTGAAACTCCGCCCTCGATAAGCGTCTTGTTCACCGACGCTATCTTTTTCTTCTCTATCTCCGCAGGGATAGAAAGGACAACTGCACCTGTTTCCTTGTCGATACGCTTGCCCTCGTCTGCGAGCATTATAAGACTCATAGCCTTTTGCGGGTCGTCAACTTCAAGTACATATTCAGCAATTGAGCTGTCAGACTGTGAGATAAGCTCCTCCATTGTGTATGAGCCTATCATTTTTCCGTTTGCGATAATGCCCACTCTGTCGCACATCATTTCCATTTCGCTCATGAGATGTGACGATACCACAACGCAAGTGCCTTCCTTGTGAGCAAGCTCTTTGAGTATGTCACGAAGCTCCTTTATGCCCTGCGGGTCAAGACCGTTGGTAGGCTCGTCAAGTATAAGAAGCTTTGGTCTGTGAAGGATAGCCTGCGCAACGCCAAGACGCTGACGCATACCCAGAGAGTATTTCGACACCTTGTCATTAATGCGGTTTGAAAGCCTTACAAGCTCCACCACCTCTTTGATACGCTCCTCAGTTACTCCCTCTCTCATTCTTGCATACTGACGTAGGTTTTCAAGTCCCGAGAGATATTTATACATCTCAGGGTTCTCAACAATGCCTCCAACGTTCGCCATTGCGCCCTCAAAGTCTTTTCTGATATCCTTTCCGTTAATGGATATCTCCCCCTCGTCAAGCTGTAAAAGTCCCACTGCTATCTTTATAGTTGTGGTCTTTCCTGCACCGTTAGGACCGAGAAAGCCGTAGACCTCGCCACTGTAACACTCCATATCTATGCTGTGAAGTATCTGCTTTTTGCCAAGGGTCTTGTTAAGCCCCTTTATCTTTAGAATAGTATCACTCAACGCTGTCTGCCCCCTCGCTGTCGGTATTTTCTGCACTATCTGCACTGCTGTCCGGAACTATCTCAGACTCAGCTTTGCTTTCATCAGCCACGCTGTCACTGTTGCTATCATCAAAGCTGTAATCCTCGCCATATCCATAGTCGCTGGACGTTGCTATCTTCCAGCCGTCAGATGTACGCAAAAGATAGAATTCAGCATTTTCATAACTGAAAATCGCCTTGTATGAAGATGTGCTAGGCTCATAGTTTTCGGAATTTGTGTAGTTACCGCTTGTCATGGTGTTTATGCCGTTGGTTGTGAGAAAAGTTGGGTCGCCCTTTGATACGTCATAGCACACATTGTATATCATAGTGACCTTTGCTCCGTCAGCTCCACTCTTGTTTATGGACATCTCTTTTATGTCATACTCAGCCGAGGTGATATCTCCCCCCTGCGTTGCAACTTCAGCCTGGTTTATTTCGTCCAGAAGTCCTGACTTTGACGAAGCGTACTCGTTGTCAGAAGTGGTGTAGTCAGTATAATGCTTATCCACAAAATCTGTCAGTTGACTTTTTAACTTATCACTGCTTCCAACGTTTGCACTTGTCAAGTCTGCAATATAATCCCTCATGGTCTGTTCTATCTCAGGCTTGGAAGTCTTGAACTGGTTGTTATCATACGTTGTGTAGCATACAACGCCCAGCGCAAGCACACCGCCAAGAACCAGACCTCTGTTTATGTTTCTTAGTTTCAAAGTTTCTCCTCCTTGTGTTTTATCTTTTCAGACGTATTTTTTAGTGGCGTATATAAGTTTATCATAGCCCGTTCCAACTGTCAACCGCTTTAAGAAACGCTTAAGATTTTCATAAGACAACCATACAGACCATAAGATAAAATACATTCTTTGTTTAAATATCTGTAGTGGCGAACAGTTCGCTCTCCTTATTAGCGTATTTGCAAGCAAAGCAAAAAGGCGGTGGAACACGCACGATAACGTATCCCACCGCCTATATGGAATGAGGAAAATCATCCTTTTTATAAAAACAGCTTCAGGTCATTCTCTGCCTTTTTCGGGTCTTTAAGACTTATGCTCCTTACCGCCTTTCTCAGTGGCAGTACCCTTGACGGAACTACCGACAGCATATCCACATCAAGCTCCAGAAATATCTCTGTGAGTGTTGGGTCGCCTGCTATCTCACCGCAGATGCCTGCTTTTATGCCGTTTGCATGGGCGTTGTCGCACACCATTTTTATCATTCTCAGCAGTGCCCTGTGATTTTTCGGTGATACCCTGTCATAACAGGGGTTCTGCCTGTCAAGACCGAAAGCGAACTGTTCAAGGTCGTTGGTGCCAATGTTGAAAAAGTCCACC
>OHSZ01000714.1_pt1 | contig 10329 bp, 9 predicted proteins | sample 1578791 | NCBI WGS metagenome assembly OHSZ01 (sample SAMEA3879551, study PRJEB24766) | human gut metagenome | biome: human-associated habitat; feature: feces | place: USA | collected 1985/1987 | reverse complement strand
AATATTATAGATATTCGAAATATATTGTTTACAAAGGAGGAAGAAAGATGGAAGGACCAGTAAATCCAATAAATAATGATAATGTTATACCAAATCAATTTGATACAGCAGTACCAACAAAGATTAGCACATGGACTAAAATAAAAAACTTTTTATTTCAAGAAATAACAGTAGAATTAACTCCAAAGCAAGAAGCAACATTTAAAGCTATAAATGACTTCTGGCACCAAGAGATTGATGAAGATCAAGTTCATGCTTTTTTATTCCAAAAAGTACAATTCTAATATGAAGCAAGCCTAATTGGCTTGTTATTTTTTTTTTCGAAAAATTGAAAATAGTTAAACTGTGAGCTAATATATTATTTTTCTTAAATTCTCTATAAACGAAAAAATGTAATATGACAAAATTCAAAAAAAAAGACAAATTGAAAAAGTTAAAGGAAAACTATTGCACTGGTGTGAAAATAATGGTATCATCTAGGTGGAGTATTTATATCTATAACGTATATAGAATAAGTACATAATTGTAACAAGAAAATAAAATATATACGTAAATAGATGTATATACGCAAAAGACTTTAATATAAACTGTAAAAGAAAACAAAATTCAACTAAGAAATAAATACGAGATTATACAAGATTACAAAAAGGTATAAAACAATGAATAAAAATAGAAAAATAGTTGAAAATATATTAAAAGCACAAACGAGGAGGAGAGAAATTTATGTTAAATAATAAAAAAGGAATAACTCTTATTGCGTTAGTTGTTACAGTGGTAGTACTTATAATTTTAGCAGGAGTAAGCATAAATGCTGTTTTAGGGGACAATGGAATAATAAAAAAAGCAAATCAAGCAGCAAGTGTAACAAAAGAAGCAGAAGTAAAAGAAGCAATTAATAGAACAATACTAGAATTTTATTTAACTAATGATTATGAAACATTAGAAGATTTCTTAAAAGCAAAAGCAGAAGATGGAAGTATAGATAGCGTAACAAAAAATGCAGATGGAACATTAACAGTAAAAAAAGGAGAATATTCAGTAACAGTAGAAAATAAAACAAATTCTTCAGGAGGAAGTAGTTCTGGTGGTAGTACAGGTGGAGAAACGCAAACACCAGAAATTACAATAGGAGAAGCAAAAGTTGTAGCAAACAGCGATGGAACAGGTTCAGCAATAACTGAGGCAGATAGTGTATATTTAGGAAACACACTTTATATAACATTTTCACACTCAATAACAGGTGGAACAACAGTAGTAGATAAAACCATTCCATATGCAGTAACAAAAAACGGAACATATACTTTTACTGTAATAGGAACGGTGAATGGAAAAAATTATACAAAAAATGTTAGTGTAACAGTAAACCAATTTAAGACTGCAAAAGATTATGTGGCTGCAAATGTAGAAGTAACATATCCAGACGGAAAAGTATGGATTCCAGAAGGCTTCAAAGTTGCAGATGATTCGGCTTCAACAGTTCAAGGTGGAGTAGTAATAGAAGATAAAGACCGAAACCAATTTGTATGGGTGCCAGTAGCAACAATAGCAGATTATAAGAGAACAGATTATTCTTGGAATGACATAAGTGCATTCTCAGAGACTTTGCCAGAAGATGAAAAGACAAGTGTAGAAAGATATAAAGGATTTTATATAGGAAGATATGAAGCAGGGGATAAAGAAAATACAGAAGCAAAAACATTAAGAAGTTCAAAAGATGTAACAAAAACAGTAACAATAAAAGCAAATCAAGCCCCATATAATAATGTAACAAGAACACAAGCAGTTTCTTTAGCTGAAGGTTTTGCAACAAAGCAAGGATATAAAGCCAAAACAAAATTAGTAAGTAGTTATGCATGGGATACAACAATAGCATTTTTACAAAAAGTAAATAGTGATTACGGAAATAGCTCTGAAGAAGGAAATTATATAGATACAACATTTTCATATACAGATATAACAGGAGCAACTAAAACAAAGGCAAGTGATTCAGAAGTATTAGTTCCAACAGGACAAACCACACCAGTATGTAATATTTACGATATGGGAGGAAATGTTTATGAGTGGACGACTGAGTCCTCTTCGATCACGGGCACTCCTTACGCTGAACGTGGAGGCAGTTACTACAGCACTTTCGCGGATAATCCAGCCGGTCATCGCAATAGCTATTCTAACCGTGTCAGCGCTAACAATGGTTTCAGGCTCACTTTATTTATGTAGACCTGAGCCTGGATGCTCGAATTTGAGCATAGCTAAAAACAGAGCCCAAAGAGGCGAATTAGAAACAGGGATGCTTCACCCTAAACTGAGAAAATGTCCATGAACGGATTTTTTTCCCCATATTTTATAGTAGGATAAGATCTATAAAATATGAGGGAGATTTTTTTGTACAGAATATATAGCAATGGATAAGAAGAATATTTAGTATGTAAGCACTCAATAAAACAGTGTATTGAACGAATACTTATAAATGGATACATAGAAGATAACGTAGTAAAGGTAAAAAGCATAAATGTTTGGAAATAAAACATGTAAACTGAAAAGAAGTGGAAGAAATATTATCTAAATAATAGAAAAAATAAATAATGTGAAACAAAGAAAATTAACAAATCTATTGAAAAATCATAAAAAAATTGCTACAATATTACAAGAAAAACATGTGGCAGAAGTAAAGATGTAATTTTGATGCATGTCAAGATTATATCTTTTAGATTTTGCGTGGAAAGGAGATTAATTTTATGGAGAAGAAAACATTTTACATTACAACACCAATTTATTATCCAAGTGGCAAATTCCATTTAGGAACAGCGTACACAACGGTGCTTGCAGATACAATAAAAAAATATAAACAGCAAAGAGGTTATGATGCACGAATGCTTACTGGTCTTGATGAGCATGGTCAAAAGGTTGAGCAGGTTGCTATTAAAAGAGGATTAACTCCACAACAACATGTTGATGAGATTGCAAAACAAGCAAAAGATTTGTGGAAATTGATGGATGTTCAATATGATGATTTTATTAGAACAACTGAGGAAAGACATACTAAAATTGTAGAGAAGATTTTTGATAAATTCATGGAACAAGGTGATATTTATAAAGGAGAATATGAGGGCTGGTATTGTATGCCATGTGAAACATATTTTACAGAAACACAATTAGTTGATGGAAAGTGCCCAGATTGTGGAAGAGAAGTTAAGAAAATGAAAGAAGAATCTTACTTCTTTAATATGAAAAAATATCAAAAAAGATTGGAAGAGTTCTATGAGCAAAATCCAGATTTTATAAAACCAGAGTCTAGAAAGAATGAGTTATTCAATAACTTTATAAAACCAGGACTAGAAGACCTATGTGTTACAAGAACAACATTTGACTGGGGGATAAAAGTACCAAAAGATCCAAAACATGTAATTTATGTTTGGTTAGATGCACTAACAAACTACATAACAGCATTAGGATATATGTCTGATGATGATACTTTATTTAAGAAATACTGGCCAGCAGACTTGCAAATAGTTGGAAAAGATATAATAAGATTCCATGGAATTTATTGGCCAATTTTCTTAATGGCACTTGGACTACCAACACCAAAGAAATTATATGCACACGGTTTCTTAATGATGAAAGACGGAAAAATGTCTAAATCAAAGGGAAATGTTGTATATCCAGAAATGCTTGTAGAAAGATATGGCTTAGATGCAACTAGATACTTCTTATTAAAAGAATTCCCATATGGACAAGATGCGATATTTACACCAGAGGATTTCGTAAATAAATATAATTTCGATTTATGCAACGATTTAGGAAACTTGCTAAACAGAACTATAGGAATGGTAAATAAATATTTTGGTGGAAATGTGCCAAACTATAAAGGAAGAATAAACGATGTTGATGCAGACTTAGAAGAGACTGTAGCAAGCAAAATTTCAGAATATGAAAACAACATGGAAGACTTACATTTTTCAAATGCAATAGAGTCAATATGGGGAATAATTTCTAGAGCAAATAAATACATAGATGAAACGGCTCCATGGACACTTGCAAAACAAGAAAAAACAGAAAAACTAGAATCAGTAATGAGTCATCTTGTAGAAACTCTAAGAATTGTAGCAATACTAATAAAACCAGCAATGACAGAAACATCAAATAAAATTCTAAGCCAATTAGGAATAAATGAAGAAGCAAGCAAAGAATATGATACAATAAAAGAATTTGGCAAAACAACATCAGACTTAAAGGTAATAGAAAAAGGAGAGCCAATATTCTTAAGACTAGATGCAAATGAAGAAATAGAATACATAAAAAATAAAATGAAAGAATAATTATAGTAAACAATAGAATATGGCATAAATATTTATAGAAAACATATACTTGTTAATAACTTACCTAAAGTTAGGAGGCATGTATATGTTTTTTGTATTCAATAAAAGAAAAATTGGATCATACTTAATATCGATAGGAACTGTTGCAATACTGTTCTCTATTGCTTTATTCGGAGAACATTTTGGGGATGGAGAAAAAAATGTTGTGGCAACTTCAGCATCAAATGTAAATAATTTACCAGTATATAAAGTGGAAACTGAAATAAAAAAGGTAAGTTTAAGTATAAACTGTGGAGAAAATGTAGAGAATATAGATAGTATATTAAATACACTAGCTACAACAAATGCAAAGGCTACATTTTTTATTTCGGGAGAAATTGCAAGTTCAAATGCTGAAATTATAAAAAAGATTGTGCAGAGTGGAAATGAGATTGGTAATTTGTCATATCATTATACAAATTTAAAAAAGAAGAAAACAGCAGATATCAAGGAAGAAATTACAAAAGGTTCTAGTGAAATTGAAAAGATAACAGGCCAAAAGGCAAAAGTTTTTAGAGCTCCATATGGTGAATACTCAAGAGAAATAATTCAAATTGCAAGTGAACAAGGGTTATTTACAGTTCAATGGAACATAGATTCATTAGATTATAATGGACTAAATGGTGAAGAAATGTGCGAAAGAATAAACGAAACTTTAGCACCGGGAAGCATAATTTTATTACATAATTCAGCAAAGTATACTGCAGAAAACATGAAAAAAATAATACAAAACATTCAAAAGCAAGGATATCAGTTAGTGACAACGAGTGAGCTACTTACATTATAGAATTGTTAATAAAGGTTGAAAGAATTAAATTTTGATGAAGATGGTACATACCAGTTAGTATGTAACCGTGTCTGAAATGATATTTGACACAGACAAAATTGAATTTGTTTTCAATCAAGTCCATAAAAAAGGAGAAAAAAATGCCTTTTATTGAAATAATTACAGATTCTAAGAGCCAAACACAGCTTAATAAAGTAATTACAAAGAAAATGGTAAATGATTGTGATATTTTGTTTATTAAAGATAAGAACATAGAAAACACAAAAAATATAAAACTAGAAACGCTGGTATTAAACAGAAGTGTAGAAAATGATGAATTAATGAGTAAAATAATGAAAAATTCTAAGAATTTAATATTGAATTTGGATTTGAACGAAAATTTGCAATACGAAGATTCGTGCAATGTAATTTCATATGGGTATAGCTCGAAGAGTGATATAACTGTGTCTAGCGTTGAAGAAGATGAATTATTGATTTGTGTTCAGCACACAATAAAGAGCATGTTTGATAAAGTGATAGAACCACAAGAAATAAAGGTTAATGTAAGAGCAGATATGAATGTGTATAATATAATGATAGTAATTGCACTTTCAAGTTTGTATGCAAACTAAAAATGGACTTTAGCAATAATTTTATATTTTTGCAAAATGAAATCGAGCTCGCCTTTTGAGAAACCAGAAGGAACTCCGACCAAGAGCAATGTATTGAAGTCTAAAAAAATATAAAACTATTGCTGAGTAAGTAAAATTTTATGAAAATTGTATAGCAACATTATTTTTTTAGTGGCATTTTGCCCTCAAAATGGGCATATTTTTGAAAAAAATAAAACAAATTTAACATTTTATGTAGACAAAACCAAAAAATGGTAGTATAATAATAGGTGTAGGTTAGAAAAAAACAAATACTTTAAAAAGTAAGAGGAGGAAATTTAAGTTGGATACAGTATATTCAGAGAACAACCACATTATAATGGTGGGAAAAGTAACAAGTGACAAAAGATTTAGTCATGAGATATATGGAGAAAAATTCTATATATTTGATTTAAGTGTTCCACGTCTAAGTGGAAATTCTGATATTATACCAATCACAATATCAGAAAGATTAATGGTAAACGGAGAGTTACCAATCGGAACAAAAATAACAGTTGAAGGTCAATTTAGATCATACAACAGTTATGGAGAAGGTAAAAACAAATTAGTTCTAACAGTATTTGCAAAAAATGTAACATTGTTAGAAGATCAAGAAAGTGAAGTAGAAGCAAGAAAAGATTTCATATCAAACGAAGTAACATTAATAGGTTATATATGCAAGAAACCAGTTTACAGACAAACACCATTTGGTAGAGAAATAGCAGATATACTATTAGCAGTAAACAGAGCTTATAGTAAATCAGACTATATACCATGTATTGCTTGGGGAAGAACAGCTAGATTCTGTGAGAACATGGAAGTTGGAACAGAAGTTAAATTAGTAGGAAGAGTTCAATCTAGACAATACGAAAAGAAACATGAAGATGGAACTGTAGAAAATAAAGTTGCATATGAAGTTTCTGTTGGAAGCTTAGAAGTTGTTAATCAAAAAGACGATGGCGAAGCTGAAGAAGCTCCAGTAGAAGAAAATAAAGAGGCTATATAAATAGATAAATTGAACATAAATAAATTCCTTTAAGATAAGAAAGAAGTGTTTTACAGAAATGTAGAGCACTTTTTTCTTTCGCCCAATAGGGACACCCATTTTTGGGCGAAAAATAAGGCTACATTTTAATAATGTAACCTTACTTTTTTACGTCTGGAATTATAACATTTTTCTTTGTATTCGTATCTTCACTTGGTTTTGCAATATCAAGATTATCGTAAACAGGAGAAATGTTTAAATCATCACCGTTTCCAGAAACGATTTCTATGTTTTTTTCGTCATTATTCATAATTTTTCGCTCCTTAACTAAACTACATATAGAATAGCACAATATTTATAAGAATTCAAGCTAAAAAAGTCGACATTTTTTGAAATGAAACTTAAAAGCTAAATGATAAATATAAGCTCTAAAATTCAAGAGTTACTTGTGAATTCGGCATTGACACTCCTCGGATTTGAGGGTATAATATTTACGTAATATAAAACGTAGGAGAAAAGCAAAGAATTATAAGTATTAGTATTCTTTAATTAAAGCTGAGCCTGGGAGAAGGGAAATAGTATATATGGAAATAGAAAAACAGAAGGCAATAATAGAAGCTATATTGTTTGCCGCAGGAAGAGTAATAAAAATAAATGAATTAATGGGAATTCTGGAGCTTTCTTCAGATGATGTTGTAACAATAATAGACAGCATGAAGGAAGAGTATAAAAATTCTGATAGAGGAATAGAGATTATAAGAGTGGAAGATGGGTACCAGCTTACTACTAAAAAAGAGATGTATGAGTATTTATATCCAATTTTTGATAAGAGAAGCAAGCCTAATCTAACTCAAGCATCGATGGAGACTCTAGCAATAATTGCATATAATCCAAAGATTACGAGAGCTGAAATAGAGGCAATAAGAGGCGTAAATTCTGATGGAACTATCTACAAATTATTAGAATTTAATTTGATAGAAAATGTTGGAAAGGCAGATTTACCAGGAAGACCAACAATGTATGCAACAACACCAAATTTCTTGAAGATGTTTGGAATGTCTTCTTTAGAAGAATTGCCAGAATTACCAAAATATAAATTAGATGAAAACCAACAGCTTGTAATCGATGATATAATTCCAAGTGAAGATCAATCAACAATAGAAAAAGAAGAAATTGCCAGTGATGAAACAATTTCTGAGGCTCCAATGCCCGAAAGGGAAAATGTAGATGTAATAAAAAACGATAACATATAGACAAAAATAAAAGAATACTTGTAAAACACAGATTGTTATTTAAGGAAAGGTTTATGGGAACCTGAAAAACCTAAATTTATCATGTAAGGAGCGTATGGCAAAAAGGTCATACATAAATAAATATGAGATTATCACAAACAGGATTAGGAACTATAAGAGTAAATAATTTGGATAAAAGCTATCCAGCACAAGATATTTTATTACAAACAAACCAATTAGTACAATATGGAACAGGAATTTACGCGTACAACAATGTACCATTAAAATTAAGAGAAAACGTTGAAAGTGTAATTAAGGGAGTTCTAGACAAATACGGCTGTATAGAAATATTGCTTCCAACATTACAACCAGCAAAACTTTGGGAAGAATCTGGAAGACTTTCTAAATATATAGAAGAGGGCGTTATGCTTTCTGTTAAAACAGACAAGGGAGACTTTGTAATGGCTCCAACAGCAGAAGAAGCTGTTACAGACTTTGTAAGAGGGAGAATAAGTTCATACAAAAACTTGCCAGTTACACTATATCAAATTGGAGAAAAATACAGAAACGAAATTCGTACAAGAGGATATTTATTAAGAGGAAAAACATTCCCAATGATGGACGCATACAGCTTTGATTTGAACGCAGAAGAATGCGCTAAAACATACCAAAAAATTAGAAAAGCATACTTAGAAATATTTGAAATATTAGGGCTAAATGCAAAACCAGTTGCAGCAGATAGTGGAGCAATGGGGGGAAACTTATCAGAAGAATTCATGTTAGAATCACCAATTGGAGAAGACACAATATTAGTAGATAAAGCAACAGGAGTAGCATTTAATACTGAAATTCTAGAAAGAGAAGATGCGGACGAATATCTAAGAGAAAAATATGGAGTTCAAGATAAAGAAAACGTAGAAGCTAAAAAATCAATCGAATTAGGACACATATTCCAATTAGGAACAAAATACACAGAATCTATGAATGCAAAATACATAGACCAAGACGGAAACGAGCAATTACTATACATGGGATGCTATGGAATTGGTGTAAGTAGAACGGTTGCAACAATTTACGAAGAAAATGTTGTAAATGGAAAAAACGGAGAACCAATGGGAATTTCATTACCAGTAAGTGTTGCACCATATTTGTTACAAATAGTTGCAGTAGACGATAAAAAAGAAGTTGCAGAAAGAATTTATAACAAATTAATGGAAGCAGGAGTTCCAGTTATAATAGACGATAGAGCTCAAGGAATGTTAGGTGCAAAAATAAAAGATTGCTACATGTTTGGAACACCATACATGCTTGTACTTGGAAATAAGGCTCAAGAAGGAATTTTCGAAATAGAAAGCACTAAAACAGGAGAAAAGAAAACATTTACAGAAGATGAATTAATAGAAGAATTTGTAAAAATGAACAATGCAAGAAAATATGTAAAATAAAAACTTCGCCCAATAGGGACGCCCCTTTTTGGGCGAAGAATTATATAAAAAGAAACATTCAGGCGAATAATAAATAAAAAACAAAATTCATTTCATTAAAAAATACGGTACAAAGCTTTTGTGGGAGTATGCTTGGACTCCTCGAAAGGAAAGAGTAATCTTATTTTTAATAAAATGAATTTTGTTTTATTTTTGCGTTAATATATCCAATATTTTAGGGTAAATTGTATCTGCATTATTTTGCCAGTTATCGACTATATCTTTTGCTTGTTCTCGAGAACCTGCAAATGTTTTTACTTCAAATACGGTTTCGTTATTTTCTACAACTTTACATGTTATAATGTAATGATTTTCGCTAAGTGGGGTGTATTCTGCCACAATAGATTGTTCTTCTTCTGAACTATCTATAATTGGTTTTAAGTTTGTATCTGCCTTTAATTTTATTATTCCAGGAAGCAAATCCAAAGTTAAATCTAAGGTTCTTCTACCACTTTCAGTTACTTGATATAAAGTTTGATCTTCCTTTTGGAAAGAACAAATATATCCAACTTCAATTAAATCTAACATAAATTGTTGAAAATAAAAATAATTCATATTAGCTGCTGCTAATACTATTTTATATAATACATCATTGGTTAGTGGTTTATTAGCTTTGTTAAGTGCATACAATATTAAGACTTTGTTTTCAGCTAATGTTTCATCATCTGACGCTAATTTCAAATTAATTCAACTCCATACTAAAATTCGCCATAAATGCAGGCGTTTGATAGATTGTATTATATCATAGAAATGTAGAAAATCAAGAGCTAAAGAAAAATGATTTACTAATTGATTTTAAATAATTACTAGAATTTTGTCGAACGATTGTAATTGATTTTTGCTTTAAATGGTAATAT
>OHSZ01000711.1_pt1 | contig 10368 bp, 8 predicted proteins | sample 1578791 | NCBI WGS metagenome assembly OHSZ01 (sample SAMEA3879551, study PRJEB24766) | human gut metagenome | biome: human-associated habitat; feature: feces | place: USA | collected 1985/1987 | reverse complement strand
CCTCTTTTTCCATGTACATCCAAGCAAACTACTTATCTTAATATTCATTATCCAGCAATCGGCATTATTCCCCAACTGGGAAACTTCATCATTTCAAATAATATTTCAATATTACAGGATTATCGTCTTCTTTCAGCGTCTCCATTTTATGAATTTCTTGTGGTGACATCAAATTACGATCCATATATTGAGACAACTCATCCGGTTGGCAAATAGCAAGTAATACATTATCTATTATACCAAAACAAGGATACATAAAGAAGGGCTTTCCTTCTTTCAACAGAAAACCTTCATTCTTTTTCCTATTATAAATATAATGACTGCCATATCCTCTCACTGCTTTAGCTAAAAAGATATATACATAATCATCATTGAAAAATTTAAGCAATGGCAAAGTCTTTCCTGATTTCCTCAGATATTGATATCTTTCCGTTGCGTCTTCTGTTATTTTTCTTCTTTCCTCATCAGAGTCAGTTCTCTTTCCGCTCGCCCTTCCAGGCAAGTTATCATCTTCAACTTCCGCATCCCCAAAATCAAGATACATAATAGGATTAAGTTTCTTTTCTTTCGCATCTATTTGATAGAAATAATAATTAAGTCCGAAAGGAACAAAATAAAATTGTTCTCCTATATGATAAAAACAATTATGCGCCATAGTGTTTTCGGAAATAGTTCCTTCATAATTTGCACTAATAGCTTCTTGAGTTCTCAAATTAACAAATGAAACTTCTTGATCCGTCCACATAAAAGGATTAGTAAAGATATAATTATCTGTATCTAAAGCCATCAAGTAATCCACAGGAAATTCCGGTTTAAACTTTCTCTTTGCCAATAGCTCAAATGTTGGACTATAAGTATATATTGTTCCATAAGGATTGAGCAGATCAATACCTTTTAAGTAAGGATTTAGATTAATATCCAATACCATGACGTAATCTTCCGGTCCTTGCCCTTTCATCTTCTTTGAATTTGCAACATATTGCCCATTCCCCGAAAATGTATAAATGATTTGATCACTTGTATAAATCACAAACATATCCGTCCTTTTATCATAAAGGACTTTATTACATCTATGAAATAAAGATGAATCATTTGTTTCCAAAGGCACAATCTCTATTTTCTCTAAAAACAATGAAACATCCTGCGAAACTTCATCTACTTCGACCGGTATTATTTCAATACCACTTAGCAAACTCTTATTGTTCGTGGAACACGCACAAATAATAATCGATAATACTATTAAACTGGCTGTTTTAATCATTAGTTTTCTATGGAAAATAGTACTTTTAGTTTTCATTGTGTGTCACATTTTTGTATGTCTTAACTACAAAGTTAACGTAATCTATGACAATTATAGAATATCACTCACTATTTTATCTTTTCTCATTAGAAAATCTGTCCTATTTTTAAAATTTCCCTATCAAATACTAAGTCAAAAAAGAAAATTACCACTCCGACCCTGCCAATGGCATACTTTATTTCTGTATCAACAGAGTGACGCTATCGCATACAAATAGCAACGGTATAGAGACCGGATAGCTACGCTATTCCGACCCTATACCGTCGCTATATAAAACCCAATATAATTGTGTTGATTTCTAGTCTCAGCGCTGTGTAGGCAGGGTAAATTCCTGCGAATCGCAAATTATTCCGTTCTCATCCGCCACCGCTACACGAAATGTTACCTCACCGTCTTTCAGTTTCTCGCCTGCATGAATGGAAGCGGTGTAACGAATACCTTCCCCCGGAAGGATTTCCTCTATCATCACAGAAGGAGAAATGCCGAGATGCTTCACCTTGCCCACTGTTTCTACCAAGGGGACAATATTATAGACAGGGTTCCGTCCTTCATTCATAATCTCAAAGATGATCTTGCTATTCTCTCCCGCATCAATCACATGACTACGGTTATCATCAATAAAACGAATCCTGCGCAGTTTCAGCTGGGTAAGAGGTCGCTGCACCTGTGGCTGTTTCTTATATTTCCGGACACGAACTTCCCGTACTTCAGGAATATAAGCATCCTCCTCTATCGGTTCTTGTCTCGGTGCTGTCAATGCATTCCCTATCGCTGCACCGGCAATGGTCCCTACAATATTTCCAATAGCAGAACCGCGATAACCGCCTCTCCAGCCATGATTATTATCCCCGATAAGCCCTCCTATCGAGCCGCCCAGACTTCCTCCGATAGAAGCGCCTGCCATGATAGCTCCCGGATTTCCCATACGCCCCGATGCACACCCGCTCAAAATCAAAGCGGAAAGCAAAATTACTGTTATTTGTTTCTTCATGACCTTCTCTATTTAGTGTGTTACTATTTATTTTATCACTTTAAAACGGGCAAAACGCAATAATAGTTGTTTGTCACCCGCATTTTTGAAATGAATGGTTGCTTTCGCATTATCTCCCGTTCCTTCCACTTTCATCACTTCACCCAGTCCGAAACGTTCGTGCTCTATCATCTGTCCGGCACGTACTCCCGTCACCGACGCAGCATTCGAAGCTGCCGACTGTGCACTACTGCTTCCACTCACCGCACTCACTTTTTTCAGGTTTCTCGGCACACTGGGGGCTATAATCTGTGCTTTCGGACGTGCACGCTGTTCGGAAGAACTACTACCGAAAGAAGCACGCGACGGAGAAGCGGAACGAGTGAAGCCTCCCTCAATCTCCCTGCGGAAACGCCCTGCGCCTTCATCAACCGAACAAGGTATTTTCATTTGATAAGGTAAACGTAGATATTTCTCATCAATATCATGCAAAAAGCGACTAGGACTGCCAAACTCCATTTTCCCGTAACGATAGCGACTTTTGGCATAAGACAAAAAACAACGTTCTTCCGCACGAGTAATGGCTACATAAAGCAGTCGTCGCTCTTCTTCTAATGCACGTTGAGAATCAATCACCATGATACTAGGAAAAAGATTTTCTTCCAAACCAACGACAAATACATTCTTAAATTCCAACCCTTTAGCAGAATGAATGGTCATTAATGTTACCTTTTCTTCATCATCTGCTTTATCAGAATCTTGGTCTGTATACAATGTTACTTCCGAAAGAAAATCAACCAAAGATACATCTGCATTTCCTTCTTCTTGTTTGGATATACAAAAAGCATTTATTCCATTCACAAACTCTTCTATATTTTCCTTACGACTCAGCCCCTCAGAAGAATTATCTTGGCAAACCTCATTCATAATACCCGACCGACGAATAATATCTAGACCTATTTCATAAGCATTTTTATTAATATCATCAGCAATGAAACTTTCTATCAGTTCACGGAAACCTTGCATTTTGGCGTATGTACCTTTATTAACATCTAATCCATAGATAAAAGGATTACATAGCACAGTCCACAAACTGACTCCATTATTTGCGGATACATCTATTATTTTATCGATTGTAGTCTTACCAATGCCACGAGTTGGATAATTAATAGTCCGTTTGAATGCTTCCTCATCATCAGGATTTACCACTAACCGAAAATATGATATTACATCTTTAATCTCTTTACGCTGATAAAAAGACAAACCTCCATAAATTTTATAAGGTATACCACGTTTCCGTAAAGCTTCTTCAAAAATTCGACTTTGCGCATTAGTGCGATATAAAATAGCAAAGTCATTATACTCACAATCATTTTTGCGACGCAATTCAATAATCTTGTTTACTACAATTTCACCTTCTTCCACATCGCTATAAGCCTCAAATACATCAATAGGTTCTCCTTTATCCTCTTTTGCAGAAACAACCTTTTTAGGAATTTGTTGTCTATTTTTCTCTATAAGACTATTGGCCGCATCAACAATCGTTTTTCTAGAACGATAGTTTTTCTCAAGTTTAAACTCTCTTTCTTTCCCTGATGTCCAATCAAAGACTTTTGCATTAGAGTATTTTTTAGTAAAAGAAAGTATATTATCGATATCCGCACCACGAAATGAATAAATACTCTGCGCATCATCTCCCACCACACAAATCCGTCTTGGCAACACTGTTTCGTCCCGCATCTTATAAGTATTTTTATTTTCGTTCAGGTTTTGCATCAATTGACGTACAATTTCATCTTGTACTTTATTTGTATCCTGATACTCATCCACCAAGACATAACGAAATTGGTCTTGATAACGAGCTAATATTTCTGGAAAATCACGAAAAAGAATATAAGTATATACCAGTAAATCATCAAAATCCATGACATTCGCCAATCTACATCGTTCCCAATAATGAGCATATATTTCTCGAATCATGGGCATCTTGACAGCCCTATCACTTTCATACACTTCCTTATCGGCGGCATATCTTGTAGGAGAAAGCAAATGATTCTTCGCATTAGAAATACGTGCTTGCACTATTCCCGGTCTATAAATCTTCTCGTCCAGTTTCATTTCTTTGATGATAGAATGAATCATACTCTTACTATCTGTTGTATCATAAATAGTAAATTGTGAAGTAAATCCAATATATTGTGCTTCAGTACGAAGAATGCGGGAGAAAATAGAATGAAATGTACCCATCCATAAATAACGTGCCCGCTCCATGCCTACCTGTTGGGCAATACGTTCCTTCATCTCACGCGCCGCCTTATTAGTAAAGGTCAATGCAAGGATGTTCCACGGATTATAATCGTTCTCCAGCAAATAGGAAATTTTATAAGTCAACACGCGCGTCTTTCCCGAACCTGCGCCAGCTATCACTAACGACGGTCCATCAATATAAGTCACAGCTTCATACTGACTTTCATTCAATTCATCTTTATAATTGGTATTCATAACAGCATTATAAAAACTATGAGGATTTTTAACAAACCCTTGGCGTTCAATTTTGTTCTCAATACAAAAGTATAATATTCATTTGAGAATGAAGGTATTTTTATGATTTTTCATCACTAACTATTTTAACCTAACCCCCAAAAGCAATGAAAAGAGGTATATTTTTATCAATTATTTTAGGCTTGTGCCTGATTACCTGCATTCCGCAGGTCATGGCGCAAAAACAAAGCCGCATGGAAAAGTTGCTCAGGTATCTGAACGACAACGACGCCGACAAATGGCAGAAGAACCGCGAAAAGCTGGATGATGAGACGCAAACTTATTACTCTGAAGAACTGGCACTACTGGATGTGCTCCACCAACTATGGAATGAACATAGCGAACAGGCTGCCACAAACTATTTCGGATGTTACGGGAAAGCTTTCCAAGGAAATTTTTCCACGATTTGTGACGAAGAAAAAATACAGCTTTCCGATGTACGGAACAGAGCTGAACAGTCGATTATCTACATCCTGGAAGGCTCGAAGGACAAGATTCCTTTCAGCCGGGCAGTGATAGACAGCATTCGCTCGACTGATTATCCGGTCGACTCCGTAATGCTGCAAAGGCTACGGGATATTCGCGAACTGGCATTATTGGAAGGTATGCTAAAAACACCCACGCCCGGCACTTATCAGACGTATCTCGCAGAATATCCAAACGGAAAGTTCATCGCACAAGTCAACGCGGCCGAAAACAAACGGCTCTATCAACTTGTGGAAAAAGATCCTTCTTCCGGAAATTTCAAAGCATTCTTCGACAATGCCGATATGCAGAAATTCTTTAGGGATAAAGACAGTCGTCCTTATCTTGCGGAGGTCCGTTCGCTTTACGACAATTTCCTGTTCCAGCACATCGACAGTCTCCAAAAAGAAGGGAATGCCACTGCGATCCGCCAAATTATCGACGACTACAAGCATACGCCGTACCTGACTGCCGCCGCCCGTACTCATCTGGATGATTTGGAGTACTTGAGCGAGAAAGCTGATTTTGAACTGTTGAAACCGGCTATTGTCAATTCTGAGTCTTTGAGTTTACTGAAAGATTTTCTCTGTACACATCATTACAAAGAATTTCGTGACCAGGCAAATGCACTACGTAACCCATTCGTCTTGCAAGCCATTCTCGCCACTCCTACTTCTGTAAAATATTACAATCAGGGAAGGTTGATAAAGTCCGTAGAAAATGATAGTACGGGAAATATCTCAACCACTTATACATACAATGAGAAAGGACAGCTCACCTCTATGCTTTCAATCACCGAAAAAAACGGGCAAATAAGTAACGAGATACAAACGAACAGACTGTACGATCCGCAAGGGCACTGCATCTTTGAGGTGAAGACGAATCCGAAAACCAAAACGGACATTTACCGGCAAACACGCCGCATTGGTGCCGACGGAAGCATAGAAAGCGACTCGCTGAAATATACAGACGGAAGATTCACTGTCAGCACCTACAACAAGCAGGGACAACTGACAGAAACCAAGGAATACAACAAGAACGGGGAACTTCAGGCATATAAGGCCAATAAGTATGACGAAAAAGGACGGCTGACGGAATCACAACACCAAAATCTGCAGTTCGCCAACGTACCGGATCAAATTCTTTCTCAAAAAGAATCGTATGAATATGACAAATACGGCTACCTGACCCGGATAGTTTACCAACGCATAACGGGCAATAACCAGAAAACTTCCGGTTACCTGACTTGCCTGTACGATGATTATGGTAACCGGATTGACGGTAACTCCTATTACGAATATGATAATACAGGACAATGGATCTATCGCGCAGACCGCGACAATCCGAAGGAAACAGAGCGTGTACAGTACATTTACAAATAAAATGAGATGTAGTGAACCTTTTCCGCCAACCTGCTGTTATTATAGTATAACAAGCCAATTAAAACTTGTAACATTATGAATACTATATTAATGTCTTTAATAATTATGACCATGACTTACGAAATGCCAAAACTTCCCTACGCAAACAATGCGTTGGAACCTGTAATCAGTCAGCAAACAATAGATTTCCATTACGGAAAGCATCTACAAACGTATGTAAATAATCTGAATAGCCTTGTGCCCGGAACAGAATATGAAGGTAAAACGGTAGAAGAAATCGTTGCCTCAGCACCGGACGGAGCTATATTCAATAATGCGGGACAAGTATTGAACCACAATCTGTACTTCCTGCAATTCGCCCCGAAACCTTCGAAGAAAGAACCCGGAGGCAAACTGGGAGAAGCAATCAAACGTGACTTCGGCAGCTTCGAGAACTTCAAGAAAGAATTCAATGCAGCAGCAGTCGGATTGTTTGGTTCTGGTTGGGCCTGGTTGTCCGTAGACAAGAACGGTAAACTGCATATCACCAAAGAAAGTAACGGAAGTAACCCGGTACGCGCCGGGCTGAAACCTCTTCTCGGATTTGACGTGTGGGAGCACTCTTACTACCTGGATTACCAGAACCGCCGCGCCGACCACGTGAACGCCCTGTGGAATATCATCGACTGGGATGTGGTAGAAAAAAGAATGTAACCGGACGCATATAATAAACTAAACTATACTATTTAAAAGGTCGTTGTGAATTTCACAGCGGCCTTTTTTCTAGCATAAAAAAAGGTAATATATTTATTGGATATCAGCTACATAAGTTGTATTTTTGCGATACTTGAATCAACATAACAAACAATTATGACACTTTATAAAAGAAATAAGATATTGTTCATTGTCTTCATTGCTCTCCTATTCTTCTCCCCCCGTTTATGCAATGCTGCCGACACAGAAGAATCTGCAGAAGAGATACTTTTCATTACCTCCTATAATTCTGATACTAAATATACCTACGACAACATATCAACATTTATACAGACTTATACCCAACTGGGCGGAAAGTACTCCACTATCGTAGAAAATATGAATGTAACGGATTTGTCACAGGCCCATAAATGGAAAGAAACGCTAACCGAGATTCTGGATAAACATCCGGGTGCAAAATTAGTTATTTTCCTCGGCGGTGAGGCATGGAGCAGCTTCCTTCATCTCGAAGATGAGAAATACAAAAGACTCCCCGTATTCTTTGCAATGGCATCCCGCAACGGCATCCGAATTCCGGATGAGCCTATTGATATGCAACAATATGAACCCCAGAGCATTGACTTGACGGAACGAATGAAAGAATATAATGTAAAATACTGTTCTTCATACGAATACGATATTAACAAGGATATAGAAATGATGAAATATTTCTATCCGGAAATGGAACATCTGGCATTTGTTTCGGATAATACATACAACGGTCTTGCCGAACAGGCCTGGTTTAAAAAGAATCTGAAAAATCATCCGGAACTGTCTATCACTTACATCGACGGCCGAATCCATACACTTGATATGGCGGTCAACCAATTACGTGTTCTCCCCAAAAATTCGGTAATGCTGCTTGGCATCTGGCGAATTGATAACAGAGGAATCACCTATATGAATAATTCCGTTTATGCTTTCTCCAAAGCAAATCCTTTATTGCCTGTGTTCAGTCTGACGTCCACCGCAATAGGTTATTGGGCTATCGGAGGATATGTCCCCCAATATGAAGGGATAGCCAAAGGAATGGGAGAATACGCATATCAGTTTCTGGATAAAGGGAAAAATGACATCCGTAGCATTAATATATTACCCAACAAATATAAATTTGATGCCAATAAATTAAAAGAATGGGGATTTGAAGACAAGAAGTTACCCATTAATTCAATCGTAATCAACCAGCCGATCCCTTTCTTTGTGGCTTACAAAACGGAAGTACAGTTTATCCTGCTCACCTTCTTTGTATTGATAGGCGGACTGATGATTGCATTGTATTACTATTACCGGACTAAAATTCTGAAGAATCGTCTGGAAAGAACAACGAAACAACTACGGGAAGATAAAAAGAAACTGGAAGCGTCGGAGATAGAATTGCGTGACGCCAAAGAGCGTGCGGAGGAAGCCAACCAGCTAAAGAGTGCTTTTGTGTCGAATATGAGTCACGAAATACGTACGCCATTAAATGCAATCGTAGGTTTCTCCAGTTTGCTAATCAATTCCGTAGAACCTTCAGAAGAATTACAAGAATATGCCAATATCATCCAGACCAATTCTAACCTGTTGCTACAGCTTATCAGCGACGTACTGGATGTATCGCGTCTCGAATCGGGAAAGCTGCAATTCAACTATGAATGGTGCGAACTGGTGACTCATTGCCAAAATATGATTACCCTGACCAACCGGAACAAAACAACGAATGCAGACGTCAGGCTGCAAATGCCCAAAGAGCCATATATGCTCTATACCGACCCGTTGCGTCTGCAACAAATCATCATCAACCTGCTGAATAATGCGTTAAAATTCACTCCCGCCGGAGGAAGCATTACATTGGATTACACGGTGGACAAAGAAAAACAGTGTATGCTATTTTCTGTGACCGACACCGGTACAGGAATCCCCGAAGACAAGCAGGAACTTGTATTCCAACGCTTCGAGAAGTTGAATGAATTTGTACAGGGAACAGGGTTGGGACTGGCTATCTGTAAACTGACGATTCAATATATGGGAGGTGATATCTGGATTGACAAAGATTACAAAGGCGGAGCGCGATTTATCTTCTCTCATCCTATCAAAGAAAGGGAATCAACAGAAAAATGAAAAAAAATCGGTTGATTTAGTGTTTTTCTGTTTCTTTTTCGCTTACTTTGCCCCCGTAAAGACAAAGGGGTGCCCCACGAGGGGCTGAGATTATACCCTAGGAACCTGAGGCAGTTAGCACTGACGTAGGGATTGTGTTTCTTCTTATCGCCTTTCTTATAAAAGCACGCTCTTTGTATTTACTTTCAACTTATTTATTTTGATAGGACAATGAAAGTACAAGTGAACAACAAAGAGGTGGAAATTACTCCTGACTCTACCCTTACACAACTGACAGCACAACTCGAACTTCCGGTTCAAGGCATTGCTATCGCCGTAAACAACAAAATGATTCCCCGTACCGAATGGGAACGTTTTTCGTTGCACGAGAATGACAATCTGGTAATTATCAAAGCGGCTTGCGGAGGATAGTAAGATGATCAGTCTACAATTTATCACTCACCGGACCGAACGGTATTCTTACTTCGAATCGGCACGTATGGCACTCGAAGGAGGCTGCAAATGGATTCAGTTACGCATGAAGGACGCACCACTCGATGAAGTGGAAGCGGTAGCCTTGCAACTAAAACCGCTCTGCAAAGAGCATGAAGCTATCCTGATTCTGGACGACCACGTCGAACTGGCTAAGAAACTGGAAGTGGACGGTGTGCATCTGGGCAAAAAGGATATGCCTATCGACCAGGCCCGCCAAATTCTTGGAGAGGCTTTCATTATCGGCGGCACTGCAAATACATTCGAAGATGTTGTACAGCACTATCCGATTATCTTGGCATCGGTCCTTTCCGGTTTACTACCACCAAAAAGAATTTAAGCCCTGTACTGGGATTGGAAGGCTATTCCTCCATCCTTTCACAGATGAAAGAGGCGAATATCGAAAT
>OHSZ01000693.1_pt1 | contig 10654 bp, 12 predicted proteins | sample 1578791 | NCBI WGS metagenome assembly OHSZ01 (sample SAMEA3879551, study PRJEB24766) | human gut metagenome | biome: human-associated habitat; feature: feces | place: USA | collected 1985/1987 | reverse complement strand
CGGCGATCTCCAACGGGTAATCTGGGTCGCTGTTATCTGTGAGGAGCTGGGTATAGACACCGAACTGCTGGTCGATATGTACTTTCACATGGCCGAGGATGTCATCATCGGCAGGGGGAATGGTCTCCTGCCGGATGATCTTCTCCCGCTCGTTCCAATCCAGTTCCAAGGAATTTTCCTCCTCCAGATATTTCTCACAATCCCGCACCAGCTCTTGGGCATCCGGGTCATCCGGGGCCAGGGACAGCCAGCGTTTTGCGTATTCATAGGCGATGGCTGCGGAGCTGTATGCCATCAGGCAGGAGTAGCCCATCCGGGCGTTCCAGTAGGGATCGTTCTCACCCTGGGTGCGGACGGACTCCAGCAGATCAATGGCGTGCCGGAGAAGATCTCCATCCACTTCAGCGTTCTCGCCAAGAGCACCGCGGTCACTCAGCACCGCCAGATTGCTGTAGGCTCGGCCCAATTTTAGCGTCAGCAGATAATCCCGCTCCCGTTCTGGGATGGCTTCGATAGCCTCAATGCATCGGGCAAACTCGTCCGCATCATTCCACTTCTCAATCTGCTCCAGCAGCTCTGCTCTTTCTGCCTGATTCATCGTTTCACCGCCTTTTCTGTTTCATCCTTTGCCTTTTTTGAAGTGTCCGCTGCCTCGCCAGGTGTTGACTACGCAGGTGAATATCTGACCGCAGTGCTTGCACCTAATCATGTGAGCCATAATTTCGTCTGCCCATCCATCCTCAGTCTTTACCTTCTCCAGCGGACAGGTGGATTCCTCTGCAATCAGTTCAAATTCGCCTTGTCCTACCAACTGCTGGATATAGGCAATACAGGCCAGGTAGTCCTTTGGGGCATCAAATTTTCTCCATATTTGAATGTTTCGGCAGTGCTCGCACATAATGGATGCCTCCTCCTGTAAACGGTTGTTGTCAGCCCTGTATATCAGCGTCAACGGGGCCTTTTTTCAGCGTTCCATCCACAGTGATCACATGGCCCCAGAACATATCGTCGTCCTCGTACCAGGCGGTAAAACGGCCGCCGGGAGATACTGTAAACTCGGTGAGCAGGATGCGCCGGGCGAACTCATCTTCGGTGATGGGGTCTTTCTCCGCTTCCCGGTCGGTCTGGTCATTGTCCGCCAGCCACTCGTTGGCCTGAGCGGTGAGCTTCTGGGCAGCCATCGCCCGCAGGGACTTGTCCCACACCTCCTGATCTGCCACCAGTTTCTTCATCACATTGGTGACACGGGTCCAGGACGCTTTCTTTTCAATCTCCACATCCAACGAGATCCGGACTTCTTTTCCCATCCACTTACAGGTCCCCTCGAATATGCTCATCTCACGATCCAGCGTGAGGGTTCCCAGCACTTCGTCCTCCAGAAGAATGGGCTTTGTGTATTCCGCCCAAATCTCCTCCAGTGCCGGACAGGGTACGCCTTCCTCCAGTACCTCAGTGACATACCACTGAGGTTCGTAGAGGGCATCACCTTTCCAGCCGCGGGCTTTGATCCGGTAGATCTGGCCCTTGGTAAACCGCTTGGAATAGTCGCCGGCATCCCGTTCCTTGTCCGTCAGCGGCCAGCTCAGGTAGCATCGACCGGAGATCGCCTGTCCGGTCTGGACATCCGCCATGGCGAGGGCATGGGTATGCGCAGCCCAGTAGGTATCCAGAAAGGTTTTGTCCGCGCTGACACCGTCCTGAATCAGTACCAGTTTTTCCTCATCTTCCGGGGCGTACAGGGCAATAAAGTCCTTGACCGTTCTCTTTTTCATGGCGTTCTCCTTACGCAAATACCTGCTGGTATTTCTCTTTCAGTTCCTTGGGCGCCGTCTTGATGACCTTGCTGCCGCCGTTTTCAGAGGCTGTGCCCCAGATGGCCCAGAGCACATCACGCCACAGGTAGGCCAGCGCCCTTTTGTCATTGCCGGATTCTTCCGGCAGGTAATATTCCAGATGCCCTTTGATCTCCATCAGAGCATCCAGGCTCTCCTCATTGGCGATCAGGGTGCGGAACTCCTTTGCGGGCTTCAGATTCTGCATGGACTGGACACCGTGGACCAGCACCGGCAGGGACTGAGCAGTAAACCCGTACTTCTTAAAAAAGGTGTGAATAAACTTTTCTTGCAAAGAGGAGTGCTCGTCATCACAGCGATCCAGGTAATCGCACACCAGCCGCCACCACTTCGGCCCTTCCAGTCCCAGGGCAAACACGGCAAAGGTGCCAGGCATGGCGCAGGACTCATCAGAGAGGTTGTTGTACCACTCGTCCTCCTGCATGGCCAGCCGAGCATAATTCTCCATCCGGACATGGAGACGGGGATACCGCACCGCACAGGCAAAAAGCTGATGGACACCCTTCTTGGGCAGGCCGGGGATGGGCAGGTAGATCTTCTCCGGTCCGCGAAACTCGATGGAGTAGCTGCGGGGGAACTCCGGCTGCTCCAAAATCTCAATCAGATAGCTGAGAGCCTCCTCACAGGCCCCCTCGCCGCAGTCCCTGGCGGTAATGCGGATGGTGGCGAAAGCGTCGTTGGCCGAGGCGGTGAAATGCTCCGTCTTACGCCGCTGGATGTCCTTTGGCAATTTGCCGCTGCCAGCTGTTTTCAGCTGCTTCACCATGTCGGGACGGAGCTGGGAAACCAGGCCGAGGATGTGTTCGGTTTTAAGATACTCAAAGCTCTGTCCATACACCGTGCAGCAGACCGCCACATAGCAGGCAAAGCGCAGCAGCTCTTCATCCGCATCCTCGGGGCGCAATTCCGGCAGTACCGTGCAGGGCGGAAAGACGGTAAAGCCATCATCCCGCTCTCCCACAAGGAAGAACCGCTCCTGCACCTGCTTTTCTATGTATTTCTCCAATGTATAGCGGATCTCCTGCCAGCCCACCAACCGCCGCAGGGCATCGCAGAATATAACAGCTTCCTCATAGGGAAATCCCTTCAAAGGCAGTTTGGACAGATACCGATCCAACAGCTGGCTGGGAAGAAAGGGTGTCCCGTTGTGATTTCGCACCACGGTCGGGTAGGCGGAGTGATTTTCACGAGCGGTTCCGTTCAGCACATCCTGAATGCAGAGATCCGCCTCCGCCAGCACCTCCGGGGAAGTGTCCGGCTTGTGGATCAGATAGTAGCGGTCATGTACGCCATCACGCTTTGGCAAACTCATGTTCTCATACTCCTTTCAGGCAATAAAAAAGCCCCACGCCGCACTGTCATAAAGACAGGCTGACGCAGGACATGAAGAAGCCGCGTTGAAGGAGCCGCATCCACCAGCAGATGTAGTTTCTTCAACAACCAAAATATTTTTTTCGTATCTTAAAGCAGCAAATTGCTGTCCAATATATTTGTTCATAGCGGCACCATTTATTCTGAGCGTAGTTTTATATCTTATTATATCACAGCACCCCTTCAATGAAAATATTTTGTTGGAAATGCTAATGAAAAATTTTTGTGAATTTGTTAAGGCGCAGGGGCTGTTATCTCCATAGTGTCTGGATGGATCAGAGTGATTACTTTTCCCTGATGTAAGGCATAGTTGACTGTCTGTGCTGTGCCTGAACGCAGCTTTTTCTGATTATCAAACACACCGATGAGGTACTCTGCATGATCGACCATATAGTAATTCCTTTTTTTATAACTGGAAACATCCGCAGAATGTGAAATAACAATAGAATCGTTTGCGTTTTGGATCAGCTTTTTCAATCTATGTCTACTCTGATCCGGCCATTTAGAGTCATAGCCGATGAAGGGAATTACAACGATAATTTTAATATCCTCGTATCCTGTTTGTGCTCTCAATGTTAGAAGCTGTTCTCCAGCCCACATATCCACACCAAGAGCACCGCCGACAAAAAAAGTACGGACAAATTTCTCGTCATGAAGTATCCGAAACTGCTCCAGGAGACATTCTTTTAATTTTTGGCATAGGGGATCTTCCTCATTATATCCAAAGCAAAATCTTGTTGGTCGGTGGCCGGTAATGGCGCAGGCATACTGATTCATATAAATCACCCTTGATAACTGCCTTGATTACGCATATAAAGCAAAAATAACGCAAATAATAATGCGTATAAAGGTTATATTACAAAATTATAACACAATACATACGAAGTATCAAGAATTGCTTTCTGCTATGCTAAAAGAGCAGAGAGGTGAGCGTATGGACGAAGAATTTATCCGCAATCGAATCACAGAATTACGATTGAAAAAAGGCGTTTCAGAATATCAGATGAGCATGGAGTTAGGGCAGAACAGAAGCTATATTCAGGCGATTTCTTCTGGGCGTTCTATGCCGTCTATGAAGCAGTTTCTCAACATCTGTGAGTATTTTGAAATCACGCCGCTTCAATTTTTTGATGCACAGGAAAATAACCCTCAGCTTATCAAGAAGGCTTTGGACGGAATGAGAAAGATGTCAGATGACGATCTGATTATGCTGATTGGTTTTATAAGTCGCTTAAACACAGAAAACTAACGATAGGAGGCAGTAAGCGTCCCGTCGTTAGTTTTTTATTTTATGCGCAGCATATTGTGGCAAGCAATGCTTGTGGCTATCCATTTCGCCACAAGCTGCTTGTTGAGGGCAGCGCCCCCAAGCCCCTTTGAACACAGAATTTCATTCTGTGGCTGCGCGTTCTGCGAACGCTTTTGACCAGGACCAGCTTATCGCTGGCCGTGGTCTTTTTCTTTTTCAACATCCTGTTCTACCTCCATTTTCAGCACTCGATCTACATTGGCCTTTGCCGTTAAAAGCTCCCGCATTTCCTCACGGGAACGCCGGTACTCGGCATAGGTCTTTTTCTTTTCTTCCAGCAATTTCGCGTACTCCGTCTGCAACTCTTTGACCTTGGGCAGCTTCTTGACGCCCATCTCATCAAAGGCATTCTTAGCAGCCTGGTGGAGCAGAATTTCTTCCTCATGTTCCTCCCGGAATTTCTTAGAGTAGCCTGCCTTGCGGTATGCCACATAGACCTCACGGGTCTTGGCATAATTTACGATGTGAGTACGCAGAACAGCAATCTCTGCCATGCGCTTTTCAGCCGCTTTGATCTGCGCCGAAAGCTCATTGTGATGTGCCGTGGCAGCCGCAGCCTTTTCTTCCAAAACCGCATACTCCAGCAGATTGTTCTCTGACAGGTAATTCATGGTCCGTGCCATTTGTTTCAGATTGAAAACCTTGGCCCATCGAGCATATCCAGCACCTTTTCCTGCCTGCAATTTTGCCTGAATGTCCACCAGCAGATTGACCTTCTGCGTCTCTGCCTGTGTAACTATTTTCTTTCGTGGGGTATGCGCTTTCTTCCCGGAGAGAACCGCCTGCAAATCATCTAATCCATATCCTTCGCCCAGGCTGTCCATTCGGGCGGCTTTCTCCCAGCCGGGGAGTTTCAAACGATACGATTTTCCGCGCTTTGATACTTCACAGCCGGACTCTTGCAGCAGCTTCAGCAGTTCCTCAAAATTAGCAGGACTTTGTGATAATGCGTTGTCAATCGCTACACGCAGCAGCTCTCGGTGAGAGGGCTTTGCCTGATCGCCCAGCCACTTGTTATAGCTCTTTCCGTGAGGTTTCGGATTCTCCACAATGGACAGTCCGTTTTCGACGCAGATGGTGTCACTTAACTGTCGGACTGCCTTGGTGCTGCCCCAAAAGTTTCGGAATTTCCGGTCATATTCTAAGCTGACCGATGACCAGATAATGTGATTATGAATGTGCGACTTGTCTATGTGAGTGCAGACCACAAAGGCATGATTGCCCTTGGTAAAACGCTTGGCAAATTCCACACCCAGCCGGTTCGCTTCTTCCGGAGTGATCTCACCGGGGCGGAACGACTGGCGCACATGATAGGCGATCACATCATCCGCGCCGCGCACTCGTCCGGTAGCGGCAATGTACTGCCGCTTTGCCAGAAGGAACTCCGCATCCACAATCCGGCTGTCACACGCATAGCCGGTAATGAGTCTGCCGTCATCTGTTTTCTTTGGGTTGGCCACATAGTCGATGATGTCACTGATCGCCCGACTTTCTGTGCGGCCCTTGCCGACATGAAGCGGCATGATTCTTGTGGTTGCCATAGAAGGGACCTCCTTTCTCATACTCCGAGAAGATATTTTTTGATTTTTCATGGGGATTGACATATTTTCTAAAGTTGCATATAATAATAGTACAAGGTGGGCAACGGCGTGTGTCTGCCAAAGCGTTGAAGCATAATAGCGTACCGGGATGCCTTGTTATGCAGAGCTTTCAGTAGGGGTTGTGCAGTAACCTCAAACCGGAGTAGGCTGCAAAGCCGAAAGAAAATGCTCAAAGCCGCCTTGCATTGCAGGGCGGCTTTCTTTATGGACAGAGAGGTTTTATGGATAAATTACAAAAGTGTGCAAAAGCATTTGAAAAATTATTGGAGATACAGTATCGAATTATTATTGGCCGAAAGGGAAAAACCGCAGAGTTAGTAATTGGCTTTTCCAAATTGGACTTTCATCATCTGATGGGGCTTGGAAAACTAAAAGATTTGCGAATAGCAAAACAAAATCGTGGCTCTGTATTTGATGAAATCATAATTGGAAGCACCACCTATGAGACTTTAGCGAAAAGCCGTTATCTGCCTCAAATTGAAAATCGCTTTGAACCGTTGGCTTTGATTGAACAACTCCTGGACGATAACCGTCTGGTATTCCGTTACAATGCAAAATTGAATCAGTTCTCTTTAATTGAAGCGGACTATTTATTATCAACTCCATTGGAAAACAGCGATATTTACATTTTTATTGCCGAACACAAGGACACCGGAAACTATTTCTGTCGGTCTTTCTTCCCGAAAGAAAAGAAAGATTACACAGAGGGACAGCCGCGCTATACCATGCTCTATAAAGAAAAAAAGAATTTAACTACCGGAGAGACCATCATCCAATATGACCGCCTAACCCCGAAAACACAAGCATAATTTTCCAAATATTTTAAGGAGGTAGAACCCAATAATGCAACCAATTTCTGTTGAAGCGTTTGCCAGTATGGTCATGAAGAATAATAAAGGCTATCGAAAAAAGGAACTGGTAAAAATGCTGAATGACACACTTACTGCCAAGAAAAACGGTGCAAAATATATGATCTGTGGTGCGCCGATTTGGGCGGCGGGAAGTGCCATCACTGGTAGCAACCTGTGCTTTACCTGCACAACAGGTGAAGCAAATGACAGCGACGATTATGAGATAGAGTAACAGGGTATCGGGGAAAATCTCGACACCCTGTTGCTCTTATTTATTCTCTGATAGTACATCGTTCTGATCTGCCGTTCTAACTGTCGGACGCTCTACACAGACCTTAAGCATTCTTCCACATAAAAGGTTCGTGTCTATTCATCTGCTACACGCATCAAAAGGCGATAATGTGACCAACTCAATTCAAGACACAGTGTGTCTCGAATTGGGAATGTACAGTAGAACTGCCTCATCTTGCGAATATTTGATTTGTCAAAACCTTTTCCAAACTCATCAGTTAATTTCGCTGAAAGATAGTCCAACAAATAAATCGGCAGTGAGACTGAAAAACTACCAGGATATTCAGAAATATATAAACCTGAATTTTTCTCGACAGCAACAGATTTCAGGGGCATCTTGAAAAATGTAAACTACATCATGTGCGGTGCTTCCGCACATGATACAGCACATGATGCCACACATGATACATCTGTGATCAGCAAGCAAAACTTGCTATTGGAATTTTGTGCAGACCCTAAAAGTCGAGATGAAATGCAAGCATATATTGATGTTTCCAGTCGTTCTCACTTCAGCAAATATTACCTCAAGCCTTTATTATCTTCTGGTAAACTTGAAATGTTGTTTCCAGACAAACCCCTGTTTGGAACTATCTATTTCCCGACAGCCCCGCTTTCACTATTCTATAAAACTTTCCTCATCGAAAAAATTGAACTCATCCTCTTCTAAGTGTCTTGGTGGAAATCTCATTTCATATTGCGCTTGCGCCAGTGCACGGACATCAGGCCGCCTATCCTTTAGTCGATTTTTCAGCCAGGACAACTGCTCTTTCGATAGCCTCCATGGAAGATTCAAAAGACGATTCAGTGTCATCAGTTCAGCCTGCTTTTCTGCTGGTAGCGAAGCACAGGATTTACAAATGTGGGATGCATGACCTTTGCCTGAAAATTTTTCGTTGGCTTTGTATTCACCACAAACTTTACAATAGTGTCCATGCTTTTTCATAAGCTGATGCCCTTCTCGCAAAGAACATATAACCTGCGAATTGCTTTCATAATCACATCCCATTCCAAATCAGAAGCATAAGAAAACTTTTTACGGTATGCCTCCCAAAGTTTTTGCATAACCGAATCATTTTCCACTTCGTCAAAAACTTCTTCAGCCTGGTTAAGATACTTCTCCGATCCCCGTTTATGAGCAGTTGCCAGAAGCGCATCATGTAAAATTTTCGGGTTCAGCGTGGTTCCATGCAGCTGTTCTAAAATGTAAATATCGTAGAAATCTCTCATGCGGGTATTGGTTGTGGTTCTGGTAATAATGGTTTCCAGTTTTTCTGCCAGCACAGTTTCTAAATTATAAGCCCAAATATCAATGGAACGATCTTCCAACATAAGTTTGAATGAATACCGGACCTCTCTTGGAGTAATTGCATCTCCCGTAGAAATATCAATTTTCAAAGGGGTCACTACACCATCGAATGTTGTACTCATGCTGACACGAATCCCCGGATACTCTGCTTCATCCATAATCTCCGAAATACTTTTCAGCTGAAATTTAACACCATCATCAATCGGAACAGTTACGATTGATGAAATTAGATTCTCAATATCCTCCACATTAACATTAGCTCCTTTTATGGTTGCATCCAAATCCATCGTAGAGCGGGCATCCAATCCAACCATAGCCGCTACCAACATACCACCCTTCAAGATAAACTTATCACGATACTCAGAAAGAGAAATACGCTCCAAAAAACGCTCCATCATGTAGTTCCTCATTAAAATCTGAGCATCTGCGGATTTTTCTCTGGAAAGGTTTCGTATTAAATCTTTAAGCTGCCTTGCTGTTTTTATCATAAAAGTACCTCCAAATACTGTCGTAAAATTTTTTCCACCTTGAACATCCCAGCATATTGCATTAAAGCTCGCAGGTTCTTATCTTTTCTACGGGCATACGCTTTCAGTGCTCCCTGAAAGGTCTGAATTTCAATTCTGCTACGGCTTCTGAGCAAATCACAGATCGTTCGCTCCATATCATAAACCGGCACAGTATGCCCGAACGGAGTTTTCGCTGTTGTAAGTCCTACATCATGTAAGTCTGCTTTAATCGTAAAAACTTGAATGCCTTCTGCTTTCATTTTGCTTGGATTGCATCCAGTTTTGACCGTAACTGTATATTCTATTGGTTCACGGTCTGTCAGATCGTGAAAAAATAAAGCTGTTTCATGTGAAAATACTGCTTGTTCAAATCGCAAATGAAGCAGATACATGGCATCCACCCAGGAATCTTTGGACAGATAAATCCCATGTGCAACTCTATCCAAATCTCGTGAACGCACATAATCATAAAATACCGGCTTTGAAATTCCAGAGGATACGACCTGTGATGTTCGCAGCATTCCTTCTTGTGCTGTTAGCATCTGATCCAGCTGTTCAAATTGTCCCATCATGTCACTTCCTTTCGCACTAATATTATATGCAATATTAGCTCAAAAGTAAAGTCGCGGATATAAAATTCCTTTTCACAAATATAACAGACAGTGTCTGGCATTTTTGTGGTTTTGCATATTTTTTATCCATAAACTAACTCCTGAATCGCAAATTTCAAACTCTGCACCTTGCCCAGCAGCCAGATCGCAGCCAGCGGCAGCCCCATCGGGCTAATCAGAAATGCCATAACCAACAAAATCACACCATTTTTCGAGGAATAGGTAATAAGCACAGCCACGCCAAGCAAGGCGATCACGGTACTGAACAGACCAAGCACCAGACCGGATATGTAAATCAGCCCCGTGCAGAGCCAGACAAAAAGCGTCAGCACCAAAATGACCGGTGCAGTTACGATCATCAGCAGGCATTTCAAAATCTTCATTCCAGTTTCTCCTTCCAACGCTCCAGATGCCGTTTGCACAGGGCATCCGCTTCTCTCTCATCATCTTCCGTCACTTCCCGTTTTCCTTTGGTCAGTTCAATCTCCAGATAAGTCCGGTAATCATCGGCTAAGAGGTCGAACAGTTCCTTGGGAGTATGGCACACCTCGCCAGAGCAATAGTGAAAATCTTGGTCAAATTCAACTCTTACACATCCATGGCGGCTGATATAAACTTCTATGGTCTCGTCTGCGGTCAGGTAATCCGCAAAAATCTCCAGCACCTTTTCAAAGGTCAGCATCTGTTTTCACTCCTTTGCTACGCTTCTTATTCTACTCATATTATCCGGTATAGATAGGCAAAAGACAAGGATACCGGCAAAAAGAAAAAGCGGAGGGAGGTGCGGCGAAGAAACGCCGTTCCTCCCTCCGCAAATGGAGTATCTATCCCTGTTATGAAAGTTTGGAGAGTTCACGTTGCTTTTCTGTACTTCCGCATAAGCTCTATAATATTTGTTTGTCCTTTTATTGCTATAAAGCTCTGATATCTCCAGAACTTCTACTTTTGGATG
>OHSZ01000656.1_pt1 | contig 11289 bp, 10 predicted proteins | sample 1578791 | NCBI WGS metagenome assembly OHSZ01 (sample SAMEA3879551, study PRJEB24766) | human gut metagenome | biome: human-associated habitat; feature: feces | place: USA | collected 1985/1987 | reverse complement strand
TGGTCGTACCGTCACCCGCGTCATCGTTGGTCTTCGAAGCTACCTCCTTGACCATCTGGGCGCCCATGTTGGCGAAAGCGTCTTCCAGCTCCACCTCCTTGGCTACCGTCACACCGTCCTTGGTGATCTGCGGCGCACCGAATTTCTTGTCGATAATCACGTTGCGGCCTTTGGGACCGAGCGTGACCTTTACGGCGTTCGACAGCGCATCGACACCCTCCTTGAGCAGCTCGCGCGCCTCAACATTGTATTTGATATCCTTTGCCATGATGTTTTTCCTTTATTAGATGATCGCTAAAATATCACTCTGTTTCATGATCAGGTAATCGACGCCGTCGATCTGAATCTCCTGACCTGCATACTTGCCGTAAAGCACCTGATCGCCGGCCTTGACCTCCATCTTGACCTCCGAGGTGCCGGGGCCAGCTGCGACAACTTTACCTGCCAGCGGTTTCTCCTTCGCCGTGTCGGGGATGATCAATCCGCCCGCCGTCTTCTCCTCCGCAGGATTCGGCAGAATCAGCACACGGTCCGATAATGGTTTTACATTCATAGCTTTTGTTGTTTTTGGTTTATAATGATGTATTAGTTAGCATTTGCAACCTCCTTTCCATCAATTGATGTGCCAACCGGTTTTTGGCAGATGCAGGGTGACAAAGGTACATACCGGACTGTCATTTTGTCACGCGGCGCAATTTTTCGGGCGATTTTTTTGCACGGACCGAAAAAGTATATTACATTTGCATCCCGATACGACCGGACAACGGTCACACGGTGGATGTAGCTCAGTCGGTTAGAGCGTCGGATTGTGGTTCCGAAGGTCGTGGGTTCGAGCCCCATCTTCCACCCTTAGAAGCAGTTGAAAATCACTGCAATAAAGAGTAAAAACCTTGTATATCAACGATATATAAGGTTTTTTCGTTTTTGAAACAATCGCGTAAAATGTATTCTGAAGCAGGTTTTTATGACCCAATTCGTGACCTATTTTATTTCGGTCAAAAATTGGTCACGAATTACACATAACGCACTGTATTGCACCGTTTTACGCCACAATATCCCTATGCTGCACACGTTTAACTATTTCAAACCCATGCAGCTATGTACCAACGCACAACATTCAACGTAGTCTTTTTCTGCAAAAAGACCAAAATCTCTAAAAAAGGAAAGGCTCCTATTTATGCCCGTATCACCACATCCGGCCAAACAACAGAGATCTATACCCAATGTCAAATCGAACCGGAACGATGGAACCAGCGCCTCGAACGCTCCCTTTACAAAGGCGAAGTGGATCAGCAAATTAACAGCATCGTCGCCAGTTATCGGGCGAATATCCTTGCGGCCTACGACCTGCTTCTCAAAGAGAATAAAACTCCGGACTGCTTTTCCATCAAACAACGACTGAGCAATGCATCCGGTTCAAGAATGTTCCTCGTCGAGTTTTCGAAATACTGCGATAAACGGCAACAGGAGGTCGGGACACGTATCACACAGGTAACTTGTAACAAATACCATCGTTTACTACGATACATGACCGAATATACCAAACAGCAATACCGGAAAGATGACCTGCCGCTGGATATGGTTTCCTATGAATATATAGACGGCCTAAATACCTTCATGCAAACAGCCCACCAATGCAGAAACAATGGTGCCGTAAATTTACTTTGCTGTCTCAAAAATTTCATCTTATTCGCGATACGGAACGAATGGATTGAAAAAAATCCGTTTCAGTATTACAAGATGAAAATAGACAAAACAAACGTCAAGGTTCCATTGACAAAAGAAGAGCTGGACATATTGATAAGCAAGGAAATGCCTAATGAACGGCTGGAATGTATCCGAGACGTATTTTGCTTCTGTGCATTAACGGGACTGGCCTTTACGGACGCAGACAACTTACAAAAACGACACATTACAACGGATGACAGCGGAACAACGTGGATACATAAACCACGCGAAAAGACCTCTGTAATAAGTCGTGTGCCACTTCTACCCTACCCGCTCAAAATATTACAAAAATATGAACATAATCCTGAATTACAACTCAAAGGAAAGTTATTACCTATCCCCAGCAACCAAAAAATGAACTCGTATCTCAAGGAAATCGGAACAATATGCAACATCCATAAAAATCTGACGACGCATTGCGCTCGCCACACTTTCGCCACATTGGCTATCGAATATGGCATGCCAATCGACATCATTGCCAAAATCCTCGGACATACAAATACGAATATGACTCGGCACTATGCAAAAATTTCAGAAGCCAATATTAGCCGGGAAATGCAAAGAATAGGAAAGGTTCTGACAGCATAGACTCTTAGAGCACAGTGTCCCGTCCTGAAAAAGGTTTACAGTGATTGATAATTAAAGATAAACATTTTGGTTCAAAAAATATTGTCCTGATATAAGTTTACATATGCCTTCCGAACAACCGTCTTTCGGCCCCAATGATGTTTGAGTTTCCCGGTTCTAAGTTCCGCTTCCAAGGGCGTAAGCCAATCGCAGCTGGCATGAGGTCTGAATGAATTATAAAGGATAACGATCTCATCGATGCGTTCTTTTGCTGCCTGAAAACTTTCAAAACATTCCTCGTCGATCCATTCGCTCTTCAGAATACCGTTCACCCGTTCGGCAACGGCATTCTCATACGGATCGCCCTTTTCAGTCATGCTGATGCGAATCCCATTATCGGTCAGCAATTTCACATATTCTTTCGAACAATATTGGCATCCTCTGTCCGAATGATGGATTAACCCTTGCCGTTTTTGCTGCGGAGTCTGGTCTATGGCCATCCTCAGTGCACGGAGCGCTCCGTCCCGTTCCAATGTCGTATTCAGATTATAGCCTACGATCCGTTTGGAATAGGCATCCGTTATCAAAGCCAGATATGCAAATCCTTCTTTCAAAGAAATGTACGTAATATCTCCGACCCATAAACGATGCGGCCGCTCGAGGTCGAAACCCCGGATCAGATTCGGATATTTACGCATCCAGTGCCGCGAGCAGGTCGTAACGCTGTATTTCTTCCGACGTTTGACCAGAAGATTGTTTTCCGAAAGCAGCGTAAATAACCGATCCCGACTGACCGGAAATCCGTCTTGTTGCAGCAAATGCCACAGTTTACGACCGCCGAGCCTGGGCATCAGTTTCCGGTAGTAACCCACCCGCTCCAAAAGAAGGGTGTCGGACAAAGATCCTTCCCTATTACGCCGTAAATGTTTATAATAGGCCTGACGGGTATAGCCGAACAACCCGCACAGAAACGACAGGCTCATTGCTGTGTGTCTTTCTTTGAGACGCTGGACTGTCCGGCTGCGGATTTTTTTAGCAGGTCGATACCGTATTCTTCTTGGAGGATATCTCCCATGATCTCATAGCCTTCCAGACGTAATAAAGCCTCTTCCAAGCGCCGCCGAAGGGCTTTGTTCTCGGATAATAATTCACTGGCTTCTTCACTCGTAACGCGGGACATGATCGGATAAGGATTAGGGGTACTCACAAAGCTACAACTATTTTTCGCTTTCCAGCGCTGACCCATCTTATGAATCGTAGACATGGGAATACCATGTTCTTCGGAGAGTTGGCGAGCCGTCTTGACTCCGCTCAAATACTCCTGTAAAATCAGATGACGCAACTGACGCGGTAAATAATGACGTGATAAGTCTGAATTCGTTTTTTGCTGCATAAGATTTACTCTTTTCTGTAAACCTTTTTCAGGACGGGACAAGATGAAAAAAAGTCCGCCGAACGGACTGGAGCGGTCGTGAGCGGACATCAGAATCGAAGCGATTCGGCAGGTTGTATATTGCCATCGAAACAAATATTCAGATAAAGAAACAGACGGTTGGACAAATATTTATCGGAATAATCATCCGGACATGCGGATGATTCGATGCAGAAACAGAGAAATATATAATTCAAGAAATAAATATCTAAACAAATCTGCATTTATACGGCAGTTTATCGAAGCAGGCCGCGAAAGAAATCTCTGTTGCAACTATTTGGTTTCTGATATGCGTGTGTTGTGAAGCGGCTGCCGTCCGGTCCGCAGAGTGTGCGACGGTAGAATTCTAAGATAAAACCAAATAAAAGCTGCAAAAAGTTTCATGCCCGGAAATTGTCATTTTTTGTCGTAGCGTTTAGCAAAATGATTCTGGTTATGGGATGCAAGGCCGCGAAGCGCTTGTATAGCCTTGCATCCCATAGTCAGAATCGTTAATTTGCGGAGTACGGAAATGACAATACATTAATTATGAGTAGGTTCGGCTCCCAATTAGACGGACTGTTCCGACAATAAGATTTTGAGATTTTGAATGATCTCAAAATCTTATCGAATGGCAGATATGTATGCCGGATTATATCTGCAACGCTACATATGGTGTTCCACGCCTTACGACGGCAAAGCATCTGGCGGCGATTTTGGCCCTCACAGCATTCAGGACGCTGAATTTATGTTTACCTTCAGCCACTTTGCGTTCGTAATATGCCTTTAGTTGCGGATCACACCTGATGGCAATCAGTGCACTGCGGTTCAGTTGTACTTTAATGTCTCGATTCGCCATGCTCGATGTGTGGCATCCCCCGCGAACGCTTGTGCCGGAGCTATGTTCGAACGGAGCCAGCCCGCAATAGCAGGCAAACTTGCGGTGGTCTGTGATTTTGGTGAAATTAAGCGTCGAACAGAGCATCACAATGGCCGTGATCGGCCCTACACCTTTGATGCTGGTCAGCAGCTTGTAGTTCCGGCAAATGTTGCTGTCGGCGGCTATCAGTTCCTTCATTTCCCGTTCGATGGTTTTCATATGAGTTTCTGCATACGCGATCTCCTCCTGGAGCATGGAACGTTGAATAGATACATCCGCGAATTTCTCTTTGTAGTCTAATTTTTCGAGCAACACCAGTTTCGCTACACGTTGTTTTGCCAGATGAGCCCTTAAGATCAGCCATGTGCGCAACTGACACAGTTCCTTCTCTGCCGGCAGATAAAGGGCTATCTTCCGATAGTGAGTGATCGCATACTCGGCGATACGCCGGGCATCCACTCTGTCTGTTTTGCCACGGGCAATACCCATCGAATACTTGATTACCAACGGCGAGATCAGTGAAAAATTGAAATTCAGCGTCCTGTCGGAAGCACAAACCGCCATCTCGGATATGTAGCTCCCCATATCCTCGGCGCAGAAAATCACATCGTCGAGCCGAATACCATGCCGCTTCTCAACCCAGTGCAGACACGAGCAGATCCCTTTTCGGGAGTTGGCGAATTTGCGGTGAGCCATCTCGTTTGCATCCTCGAAGGCGACCAAAGACGCATCGAAAGTCTCTTTCGACACATCCAGACCCACATAATACAAATAGTGCATAACTTGTTAGTTTTGTGAGAGTCGTATGCTATCACATGTACCAGGTCTTCAAACCTACAATTCTAAACAGCCATTCTCTCTGGTTAATGGAGTCGCAGTCCAAATCTACCGCCAAGCCTCAAAGCTTACGACAAGCCCCGGTTCACTGCGACTCCATATCGAAATTACCTGTGATTACATCACGCTGCAAATCTACATGCGACCAGCAAAACGCCGGGGATGGAAATCCGCAAGGCTCGCCCCTCGGGCGATTCGCATGGCCTTGCGGATTTTCATCTCCGGCATTTAATTCCCTGCCGGCGGAAAGAGATGACGATATTCCGGGATCGAGGGGAGCGTAACTCAAACTGAATCCTATTCTCCCATTTACACAAAATTATGGACACTGCCTATTACTATATCTTGCAAAATCATTATACGACTGACTCTTCCAACTTACCCATAGCTATCTCATTCAATTATTTTCGTTCCACTTCTTACACTGCTCCATAATCGTATTCAAAGCATCTTCCTGCCCAGCAGGCGGATAATTATACTTTTTCAACAATCGTTTGACAATACGCCGCATTCCGGCACGAGCACTCTCCTTCATATTCCAGTCAATCGTCTTGTTTCGCCGAAGCGCATCTGTCAACTCTCGCGTAATAGCGACCAACTGATCGTTGGAATAGAAATCTTTTACAGCCTCAGGCTTGGTCAACGCATCATAAAAGGCAAGTTCTTCGCTGTTCAGATTAAGCGACTTGCCGGCCTTTTCGCCGTGAACGATCTCACGGGCTATTTTCAGCAGTTCTTCGATAACCTCTTCGTTCGTCAGCATCCCTTTCAAATAGCGGCTCATGGCATCGGCCAGAATTTCCGAAAACTTCTCGGCTCGTACCGTATTCGTTCGCTGATATAGTTGTACCTGCTCTGCAATCAACCTACGCAATAATTCTACGGCGAAGTTCCGTTCCTTCATCCGGGCAACCTCTTCCAGGAATTTCGAATCGAACAAAGAGAACTCCTCCTTGATATCGGAGAAAAGATTAATTACCCCTTCGCTCTTGATACTCTGCTTGAGCAATTCATTAATACGCCCGTTAATCTCACGGAACGAAATCTTGCCCTTGGCTTCCACGCGCGTCAGTAATGTGCGAACCGCCTCAAAATAGGCAGCTTCGATACGTTGCTCATAATTCAGTAAACTCTGACAAAGCGACAATGCCTGCCGCAGCAGCAGCGCCTCTTTGATATAGAGTTTTTTCGTTTCCATCCGCTCGGGGGACTGCATGAAATCGACACCTCCGCTGATGGCTTTCGCCCGCTCCAAATCAGACTTACCGAAGAAAGCACCATAATCGAATCCATACATCAGATCACGGCAAACGTCCAGTTTCTTCTGAAACTCCGGATAGGCGGTTTTAGCCACATCCGTATCACCATAATTTTTGCGGTCACGGTATGTATAATCGTTCATCGCCGTCTTCAACGCCGAAGCGATACCCACATAATCCACAACCAAACCACCTTGTTTATCCCCAAACACACGATTCACACGAGCAATAGCCTGCATTAGATTGTGTCCGGACATCGGTTTATAGACATACATCGTCGAAAGCGAAGGTACGTCGAAACCCGTAAGCCACATATCAACTACGATGACGATTTTCAACGAGCTATCGTTGTCTTTGAACCGCTTCTCCAACTCTTTCTTGTGGGAATCATTTCCAATAATCGCCCGCCAGTCTTCCGGATCTTTATTACCGGAAGTCATCACAACAGCCAGCTTGTCACTCCACACCGGACGCATTTCGAGAATCCGACGGTAAATCTTGATCGCTATTGGCCGCGAATAGGCTACTATCATCGCCTTACCCGTCTGCTCGTATTGCCGGAATTCCTCATAGTGTTTTACGATGTCCTCGCACAATGATGCCACCGTCGCGTCAGCTCCAAGGATCGAGTCGAGCCGCCCCAATTCACGCTTGCTTTTCTCAATGACATACTCTTCCGCCTCCTCAGCCATCGCATCATACTCCGCATCAATACGCCGCAAGGACTGCTCGTCGAGTTTCAGATTGATTACACGGCTCTCGTAAAATACCGGCCGTGTCGCACCGTCCTCCACCGACTGCGTCATATCGTACACGTCGATGTAATCTCCAAACACTTCGCGTGTCGACCGATCTTTTTGCGAAATAGGCGTTCCGGTAAACCCGATATAGGTAGCATTCGGCAACGCATTACGCACCAGACGCGCCGCGCCGATTACAACTTTGGCTTGCGTTACCCCGTCAGCATCCGTAACCATCCTGACCCTCTCCTCCAATCCGTATTGACTGCGATGCGCCTCGTCGGCCATAACAACTATATTTCGTCGCGTCGAAAGAGGTTCTTCGCTCTCTTCGAATTTCTGCATCGTCGAGAAAAAGATACCGTTCGCTTCGCGTCCCGCCAATAATTCCCGAAGATGAGCCCGACTTTCGGCCTGCACGGGTGTCTGACGCAAAAAATCCCTGCAACAAGCGAACTGCCGGTACAACTGACCGTCCAAATCGTTACGGTCTGTCAGCACGACGATAGTCGGCGACGACATCGCCTGCTGCAACTGCTTGGCGAAAAAGACCATCGACAATGACTTTCCGCTGCCCTGCGTATGCCAAAACACGCCACCCCGACCATCTGTCTCAGCTGCTTTAACCGTCGAAAGCACAGCCTTGTGTACGGCATAAAACTGATGATAGGCACTTAATATCTTAATATCCTGTTTACCGTCTTTCGAATAACAAACAAAATTCCGCAACAATTCAACAAACCGCGTTTTTTCGAACATTCCCGCGAAAAGCACATCGAAATTCGCGCTATGGGTATCTTCATAACTCCCATCTACCGTTTTCCACTGCATAAAACGGTCTTCACCCGCTGTGATCGTCCCCGCCTTAGTCATCGCCTGATCGCTCATCACACAAAAAGCGTTATAGATAAAGAGTGACGGAATCTCCTGCATATAGTTTCTGATCTGTAGGTATGCTTCGGAAGCATCTGTCTCTTCCCGCGATGGAGACTTTAGCTCTACAAGAACAACTGGAAGTCCATTCAAGAAGAGAAGGACATCCGGACGTTTATTGCTGTTTTCAATAAAGGTCCACTGGTTTGCAACGATAAAAGAGTTATTGTCAGGATTCTTATAGTCAACAAGGTATACGAGGCCGGAGCGCTCCTCGCCCTTAACAAAATAGCGCACTTCAACGCCATGCTGAATATAATCCATGAAGACAGCATTCTTCTGGACCAGTTCAGCATTCTCAAAATTTTTCAATTTGAACAGGGCATCACTGATCGCATCCTCTGGCATAGAGGGATTCAGGCGATGCAACGCAGCCGTCAGTTCATCTTCATATAGAGGGCTGTTAAAATCCCTCTCAATATCAGGGCCGTAAACGTGACGGTATCCCATTCCTTGGAATAGCTCTATGATGGAATTCTCATAGTCAGCTTCCGTATAAAATCCTGACATATCAATCGCTCCTTTGTATGTACTATCTATCATGATACCCTTTTCCGGGTAATTCGCTCATTACGTTTGTGTTGCTCCGGTTCAAACGAGAATTTAGCGGCTTAGAGGTCAAGGTCGGAAACGTCAAGTTGACCAGACATCAGCTGTGGTAGCAGGGCATCTCGCATTGTTCGGAGTCTTGTTATTTCAAGCTCATTGGCCTTAGTCATTGTGATAATAGGGCTTATAATCCCAAGATACTCTGGCATTGCTTTATCCGAGAGAATTGGAATAGGTAATGACTTTATGGTTCCAAGGCTTAAATTTGCTTGAACGGCTTGCTGAATACGCTTTGTATAGTAGTCGTTATGCCAGTTTCCCAAGAAGAAACTGTATAGGTATTCAGGCGTTACTTTGCTCTTATTTGCACGGATGATTGCGACAGCCTGATTTGTGTTGGCAGGCAATACACTATCATCTATTAAAGCAAAACGTCCAAGAGTACCAGCAATAGTGAATACTATGTCTCCTGAACTGATTATTGAGCGCCTCAACAAATCGTTCGTTTCACTGTCAATGAACGCAAACTTGTTCTTATCGATAGCGTGATTGTCCAATATAGACTCGGCCTTTATGAAGTTAATGCCTTCAGAGACGAACGGTTTTCCAAGAGTAGTAGGTGTTGTCCCTTTGGTAACAACCAAACACAAATCTGCAAGGGGAACCTGCTCCAAAGTGTCAAGACTTGGATTATCGGTAAACCAATGCTTGAAAATAGTGCTTGCCTGCTGAAGTAAATTCTCGTTTATTTCATTGTTCACCTCGATTTTGTCATCAAATGCAGACAATAAATCAGCAATTTTCTTTTGTGCGTCGATATGAGGAAGCGCAATAGGAAAATCCTTGATTTGGCCAGCATTTAGATTTTGCTGTGCTCCTCCATTAGCGAGTGAAGCTAATTCTGTGTATCTTGAACATAGCCAATAGTATACATATCTATAATCGGCTTTACTGTCATCGATGATCAAATTACAGCAGGCCTGATTAGTCGTTAAGGGAATCTTTGAAATAGCAACTCTTGCGGCTGTTGCTCCATACATTGCAACAATAACGGCATTCGCTGGAACCCATTTTGCTGAAGAAGCCGAGTAACCTTCATCAGTAATGAATTTTTCTGTAGCGGTTATCCGATTGAATTTTATTTCCGAGGTATTAAGCCACGGAATATTGCCTCCGACATAATACTCGTCGTGCTTTTTATTCGGTGTGCCCCCGCTATAAACGTTGGAGCATACATCTGAAATCTTTCCATTTATCATAGACTTTGCATCCACTCCTTCAGCGTAATACCACTTTCTGTTTTCCAAGATGAAGGGCCGTTGCAACTACTGCCGCAAACAAACTCACCGGCAACAGATGAACTGTTAAAAACAATATCCTTCTTCAGCGTCAGCTCGTCATCTTTTATTCCTGCTTCCTCTCTTCGCTTAATAACAGTCTTGTAGCTCTTGAAATGGTTAGAAACATTCTGAGAAACGGTAGAACCTTTTTTCAAAACAAACTGGCCCTCTGTATATGTTAGTCTTGCTAAATAGTTGTTTTTGGCACTTTTCATATAAAAATCCATTTTGTCACCTCGTTTTATCTCATCAGATTTCATACCCAATCGCTCTTAACTTCCTCCTGATCTCGTCTTCCAATTCATGGGACTTAGCAAACATATCTGACAGTTCTGATGTCAATCTGGCCATTTTATCCTCGAAAGGCTCGCCGTCATCTTCCTGCTCCTCGATCCCAACATAGCGTCCCGGCGTCAGGATATAATCCTGCTTTGCGATATCCTGCAATGTGGCAACAGAACAGAAGCCCTTCACATCCTCAAGCGTACCATTCTGGAAGGCCTCAAAGGTATCCGCCAGCTTCTGGATATCTTCTTCGGTGAAGTCTCTATGCTTACGGTCAACCATGTGGCCCATTTTCCGGGCATCAATAAAGAGTGTCTTGCCTTTTTGCTTCTTGCCCTTTGTGATGAACCATAGTGTAACCGGGATAGTCACGCTATAAAAGAGTTGCGTCGGCATGGCGATAATGCCCTCGATCAGATCGTCCTCTATAATCTTTCTACGAATTTCACCCTCACCACTTGACTGTGTGGAAAGTGCTCCGTTTGCAAGCACCAGACCAATCTTTCCGTTCGGTGCAAGATGGTGGATCATGTGCTGAATCCATGCGTAGTTTGCATTACCGGCAGGAGGTGTGCCATATTTCCAGCGGACATCTTCCAGCAGCTTTTCCTGATTCCAAGGGTGATAGTTAAACGGAGGATTCGCCAGAATGAAATCCGCCTTCAGAGTCGGGTGCAAGTCATTAGTAAAGGTATCTGCCTGATAAGGACCGAAATCTGCGTCGATACCACGGATTGCCATGTTCATCTTGGCCATCTTC
>OHSZ01000644.1_pt1 | contig 11531 bp, 9 predicted proteins | sample 1578791 | NCBI WGS metagenome assembly OHSZ01 (sample SAMEA3879551, study PRJEB24766) | human gut metagenome | biome: human-associated habitat; feature: feces | place: USA | collected 1985/1987 | reverse complement strand
GTCTTTATAAATAATGAAACTAAGAAACTAATTTATATGGAGGGTTTAACAATGGGTAGAGTATATAACTTCAGCGCAGGTCCTGCTGTACTCCCTGAGGAAGTGCTTAAGGAAGCTGCCGATGAAATGCTCGATTATAAGGGCACAGGTATGAGCGTAATGGAGATGAGCCACCGTTCCAAGGCGTTCGATGACATCATCAAGGAAGCTGAAAAGGACATCAGAGATCTTATGGGTATCCCTGATAACTATAAGGTACTGTTCCTGCAGGGTGGTGCTTCTCAGCAGTTCGCAGCCGTTCCTATGAACCTTATGAAGAACAAGAAAGCGGCTTACATAATCACAGGTCAGTGGGCTAAGAAGGCTTATCAGGAGGCTCAGAAATACGGCGAGGCTGTTGCTGTGGCTTCTTCTGCTGACAAGACTTTCTCTTATATCCCTGATTGTTCAGATCTGGATATCCCAGAGGACGCTGACTATGTTTATATCTGCGAAAACAATACTATCTATGGTACAAAGTACAAGACTCTGCCTAACACAAAGGGTCACACACTTGTTGCAGACGTTTCTTCCTGCTTCTTGTCTGAGCCTGTTGACGTAACAAAGTACGGCGTTATTTACGGCGGCGTTCAGAAGAACGTTGGTCCTGCCGGCGTTGTTATTGCTATCATCAGAGAAGATCTTATCACTGACGATGTTCTCGAGGGAACACCTACAATGCTCAAGTGGAAAACTCAGGCTGACGCTGACTCCCTTTACAATACACCTCCTTGCTATGGCATCTACATCTGCGGCAAGGTATTCAAGTGGATAAAGAAAATGGGCGGTCTTGAGGCTATGAAGGCTCACAACGAGAAGAAGGCTAAGATACTCTATGATTATCTTGACCAGAGCAAGCTCTTCAAGGGCACTGTTGTTCCTGAGGACAGATCTCTTATGAACGTTCCATTCGTAACAGGCGACGCTGAGCTTGACAAGAAGTTCGTTGCTGAGGCTACAGCAGCAGGCTTTGTAAACCTCAAGGGTCACAGAACTGTTGGCGGTATGAGAGCTTCTATCTACAACGCAATGCCTATCGAGGGCGTTGAAAAGCTTGTTGAGTTCATGAAGAAGTTCGAGGCTGAGAACGCATAAGCGTAACCTTATTATAAGAGAGGGTAATTTACAATGTATGAGATAAAGACATTAAATAAGATCGCTACCTGCGGTACTGATATCTTTGACAAGGCTAAGTACACAGTAAGCGACAATGCTGAAAATCCTACTGCTATAATGGTACGTTCAGCAAAGATGCACGATATGGAGATGCCTGAGAGCCTGCTTGCTATTGCAAGAGCAGGTGCTGGCGTAAACAATATTCCAGTTGAGAAGTGCGCAGAGCAGGGAATCGTTGTATTCAACACACCTGGCGCAAACTCAAACGCTGTTAAGGAGCTTGCTATTTGTGCGCTTCTTCTTTCTTCAAGAAAGATAACAGAGGCTGCTGCATGGGCTGCATCACTCAAGGGCACTCCTGACGCTCCAAAGACAGTTGAGGGCGGCAAGTCTAAGTTCGCGGGTCCTGAGATATTGGGCAAGACTCTTGGCGTAATCGGTCTTGGTGCTATCGGCGGAAAGATCGCAAACGCAGCCGTTGCACTTGGCATGGACGTTATCGGCTATGACCCGTTCCTTTCAGTAAACGCAGCTATCCAGCTCGAGCCTGCTGTAAAGGTAACTGCTGATATCAATGATATCTACAAGAACAGCGATTATATCACTATCCACGTTCCTTATACACCTGACACAAAGAACACTATCGACGAAGCTCAGATAGCAATGATGAAGGACGGCGTTCGTCTTATCAACCTTGCAAGAGGCGAGCTTATCAACAGTGCGGCTGTTGTAAAGGCTATCAAGGACGGCAAGGTTGCAAAGTATGTAACAGACTTTGCAGATGATGTTGTTCTTGGCGAGGAGAATGTTATCGTTCTTCCACACCTTGGCGCTTCCACACCTGAGTCTGAGGACAACTGCGCAACAATGGCGGCTCACGAGCTTATCGACTATATCGAGAAGGGAACTATCAAGAATTCTGTAAACTTCCCTAATGCAGAGCTTGCTAAAACAGGCGACCACCTTGTTTGCGTGCTTCACAAGAACGTTCCTGCTCTTATCGCACAGATCACATCTGTTGTATCTGACAAGGGCGCAAATATCGAGAACCTTGTAAACAAGTCTAAGAAAGACTGGGCTTACACAATGCTCGATGTTACAGGCGACGTTGACGCTGACGCTTTCAAGTCTATCGAGGGCGTTGTTGGCGTAAGAGTTCTTTAATTGTTGATAAAAGAAATTTTATATGCAGCAATGAGGCTGCCCACGGACGAACTGCGTCTTGGGCAGCCTTTTTTGATACAAAAAAAGCTATAATTTAAGTGAAAAATGGAGGAATTTAAAATGGACAAACTTATAACAGCAATTTTATTTATCGGAATACCAATGGCACTGACTCAGCTTATTTACAGAATAATTGACCACAAGGGTAACAAGACCGCAAAGCTTGCGGAGCGTTTTCCTGTGCTTGTGAAAAGAAAGTTTCTTGTGCAGATAGGCGGAGCAATGGCGTTCGTTATCGTGTTCGGGCTTATCTCGCTCCTGCTTGACCTGCCTATCAAGGTGTTTTTCATTGTGTGCGGAGTTGTAGTGGGCGTGATAAACGGCATGGCGGTCACGCTTATGTACAGAGATTAGTCGGTTGCAACGTGGCAACTGGGGCAAAATAAAAAGCTGTCAGCATTTTTTGCCGACAGCTTTTTATGTATGCTTATTTCTTTCTGAAGACCACAAGCTTGCTGATGACATAGTTAAGTATCAGCACAACAACGTTTGCCACTATCTTTGTTACCCAATAGTTGAAGCTGAGAAGTGAGTAGCCGAGCCACATCATGAACATTTCTACGAGAAGAGTGAATATTCTTCCGCCGTAAAATGAAGCCGCTTCGGAGATTATCGCCTTTTTGCCCTCTGCTTCAGACTCGAAAACCCATATCCTGTTGGTTATGTATGCGAATGTTACTGCACATATCCATGATATTACGGTGCTTGTGGTGGAAACACCGCCCTTGCCTATGCCTGCCTGCTCCAAAAGTACTTTTGAGATGCCTGCGGTCACAAAGCTGACTGCGGTGGTGAGTACGCCGAAAAACAGATACAAAAGCATTTCCTTGTTTTTGACGTAAAAGGGTCTGAACCAGCCGAATATCTTCCAGTCCATTATTTTGTCGAAAATGTCTTTATCTTTCTTTACCATTTCTGTTATCTCCTTTTGTGCATATGAATATTATGAACACAAAGAATATTATAACTCTTTTACATCGTTTTTTCAACAATACTGTTGCAATTGGTTAAAAAATATGTTATGATAACTATATGTAGTCAGTTTTCATGACTGCCTTTAGTGCTATTTTTATAACTAGGGCAGCAAATTTATATTCTGACCTGAAAGGATAATTTTATTTTATGAAAGTTGTTATCATCGCTGTGCTTCTTATGCTGTCTGCTATTTGTTCTGCAACGGAGACAGCGTTTTCTTCGTGCAACAGGATAAGGCTTAAAAAACTTGCAGATGACGGAAACAAGTCTGCAAAAAAGGCAATGAACATATGCGATAATTTTGACAAGGCACTCACTGCTATACTTGTTGGAAACAACGTGGTGAATATTTCTTCATCTTCACTTGCAACGGTGCTTTTTACGGAGAAGTTCGGCAAGGGAAGCGTGGGTCTGGCTACTGTAGTCATGACGGTGCTTGTGCTTATTTTTGGCGAGATCTTGCCTAAGAGCCTTGCAAAGGAAAATTCTGAGCGGTTTTCTATTCTTATGGCGGCTCCGCTTTCCGCATTCATGTTCATCATCACGCCTATAACGGCTATCTTTATGGGCATAAAAAGCGGTGTTTCAAAGCTTGTGGGCAACAAGAACAGCGAGCCGTCTGTTACTGAGGAAGAGCTTAAATATATCATAGACGAGATTCAGGACGAGGGCGTACTTGAAGAGCAGGAGTCGGAGCTTGTGCGTTCGGCACTTGATTTTGACGAGATAACCATAAGCGAGATACTTGTGCCGAGAGTAAATATCGAGGGTGTTGAGCTTCATGAGGATATGGAGAGCATAAAAAAACGCTTTGTGCAGACAAAGTTTTCAAGGCTTCCCGTGTATGACAAGGACTTAGACCACATTGTGGGACTTATCCACCAGTCTGACTTTTTTGAAATGTATCTCAAGGGCAAGACGGACATAAGCCTTATAATGAACAAGCCACTTTACATAACCGAAAACCGCAAGATCTCTGAGATCCTGAAGCAGATGCAGCGCAAAAAGGTGCATATGGCGGTGGTGCTCGACCAATACGGCGGTACGGAGGGCATTTGTACCCTTGAGGATATCATAGAGGAGCTTGTGGGCGAGATCTATGATGAAAGCGACGAGGAGGATACCTCCCTTGTGAAAATAAGCGACGGTGTTTACGAAGCGTCGGCGGAGCTTTCGGTATCGGATTTTCTTGAGAGGACAGGACTGCCGGAGGACACTATCGAAACCGAAAGAACATCTCTCGGTGGCTGGATAATGGATATGCTTGACAGACTTCCTGAGCAGAATGAAGTTATAAGCTGTCCGCCTTTTGAGATGACAGTGAAAATGGAGGACGAGCAGAAAATAGACAGGATACGCTTCAAGATATCCGAAGAGGAGCTTGAAAATAAAAACACGGAGGACGAAAATGCCTAAGCAGATAAAGAAAGAGCAGATAAAAAAGTCAGAGCTTTTATACAGAAAATGGTCTGTTGCAGGGCTTGCGGCAGCGGCTGTGTTCATGGGGTGTATGGCTGGGCTTATGAGCATGATAGTGAAAACCGAGGGAGCAAAAGTGCCAACGATAGTGCTTTTTGCGGCGTTCATTATCTACACGGCAGTGTCGGTGGTATGTGCGGTGCTTGGAGTGAAAAGCTATGTAAAGGACGACTGCGGAGTCTGTCTTTTTCAGGGTATAGTGCATATTTACAGCGTTATAGCCTGCGTAATGAATGTGAGAATGGCATTTATAATACTGTTCTCAGCGTTAGGCTCGCAATCGGGGGTAGATGCCCTTATAGGAAGCCAATCGCAGAACGAATTTATACAAAGTCAGTATGCAAGCTGGATATGTCTAGCCATTGCTACTCTGTTCTCAGTGATACTTGGTATTTTGGCGGTAGTATGGCTTGTGAAAAATAAAAAGAACTGATAAATCGGCTTTGCGTAGGGGCGACCTTGGGTCGCCCATTATTTCGTATGTTTCACAGCATACAGGTCTTAGAAAATCATAGAGTAAGGAAGAAGAAAAATAATGTTTTTGCTTATACTTGTAGTTGTATGCTACACAATATGTTCCCTTAGTGACAAGTACGCTGTTTCAACGGCAAAATTCAACGGCGATGAGCTTGGGTTTTTAATGGCGGCGGCAACGGCTGTTTTCATGGCTTGCTGTCTGCCTTTTCTAGACAGGACTATTACATTTAGCTGGCAATCCTTTGCGGCGATAGGTCTGCTGTGCTTGTCGAAGATCCTTGAATTTAAGCTTTCGGCTATTATCCTTGATGAAATATCAGCCTTTGAGCTTAAGGCTTGGCTTGGTATCACCCTTTTCATGTCCTATGCAACGGATATTTTCCTTGGTGAAAAGCCGAGCATTTTCAAGTTTCTTTTTATCGTGCTTACTGTTGCAGGACTTGTTTTTATCGCAAAATCAGGCAGAACGGACAGCGGCAATATAAATTACCGCAGGATAGTTGTTCCTCTGGTGTTTTATCTTTTGGCAAGATACGGCTACGGCATAGTTGTAAGAGCGTCGGAGAATTACATATCCTCGACTATGGCGCTGTTCTTTGCGCTTATACTTATGGCTATCATACTTCTGCCAAGGGCGAAGCCTTTGGAGATATTCAAGAAAAATCAAAAGGGCGCATGGGTGGTCGTGCTTACAAAGATTCCGAATGTGGCAGGTCTGCTTGCGGAGAACGCTGTTATTGCGGTGAGCCTTGCAAGTGCGTCATTTATCCAGCCTATGATACTGTGTTCGCTGTTTGTTATAGCGCTCATAAGAAAAGAGCCTATCACAAAGCTGAGATTTATCGGCAGCGTTATTTGTATGGTGGGCATAATCGGATTTCAAATATGTTAAAAAACAAAACGTCGGACGTTTTCAAATTCGTCCGACGTTTTGTTGTCTGAAAGTTTACAGAAATAAAGTGAGCGACCAGAGGTCGCCCCTACATTTTGATGTTATGTTTATCTTTCGGTATTGTACATTGCGGCAAACCAGTAATCTTCTTCAAGATAGCTTGTGTCTTTCTTGCCCCATGTAATTTTTATTTTCACAAGACAGCCGTCAATATCCTCTTTTGGAAGCTCCAGCTTTTTGGACTCCTTGGCAAGCACCTTTCCGTCATAGCTGTAGACAGTGTAAAGCACGTCACCGAGCCTGTCCCCTGTGACTTCTACGGACATAGGGGTTTTAAGGGTAACATTGCCGTCCTTATCTACATCCGCCTTTATATTAAATGACGGTACAGAGGAGAGCAGATCTTCAAAGCTCTTTTCAGAGGAAAGGCTCTCGCTCTTGCCATTGCAGTATCGTGTCTTTTCAGTGCCTGGAAGCTCATATTTGCTTCCGTCACAGGTCAGCACAACTGAACCTTTCTCCACCTTTGGAGTTATATTTATCACAAGGGCGCAAGCCAAAAAGATAACGGCGGTAAGCAGACCTACAAGTATTTTCCTTTTCATTATTATCACCTATGCTATTATAGCACCTTTTGGAATAATAATCAAGGGCAGTGTTTTAGTCTTTGAGCTTTATCTCACGTTTTATCCTGCCCATTATCACAATGGCGGCGACAGTGCCTACAAGCTCGCCGAACGGAACGGCTGCCCATACTATCTTGCCTGCTGAGGAGGTAAGGGTGAGAAGATAAGCCGCGGGGAGAGGGATAACTAAAAGTCTGATAAGGGAAAGCACAAGGGAAGCTATGCCATGGTCGAGCGCCTGGAAAATTCCCTGATAGGCTATGTTTGCACCTGCAAAAAGATAGCCTAAAGTGATTATCCTTATGGCGTAGGTGGCGAATATCTCCGTATCCGCTGACAGTGAGAATACATGGCATATCTGAGAAGCAAAAAGTTGCAAGCCTATAATGCCAAGAAGCATGAGTCCCAACGTGTAGAGCATACCGTATTTTATGCCTGAACGAACTCTTGTTTTGTCCCCTTTGCCGTAGTTGTATGATACAACCGGAATGATAGTGTTGTTCATGCCGAATGACGCAAAGAATACGAACTGCTGTATTTTATAATAGATACCATAGGCTGTTACGGCGGATTGACCTATCCTGTTGAGTATGACATTAAGACCGTAGGTCATGACGGACATAAGAGCCTGTATTATTATGGCAGGAACGCCTATTCTATAAATGTTTGTTATCATTTTGCGCTGGGGTATAAAATACCTCATGCCGCTTGGTATCTCTTTGTTGCACACAAAATGAAGCACGCCGCCTATGACCATTGTGAGTACCTGACCGATGACAGTGGCATAAGCCGCACCTTTTACTCCAAGCTCTGGGAAAGGGCCAAGCCCGAAAATCAAAACAGGGTCAAGGACGATGTTGGCTATTGCGCCTACAAGCTGAGCAATGGTGGAATGGATAGTTTTGCCTGTCGCCTGCAAAAGCTTTTCAAATATCATTGAACCTACTGCACCGAATGACAACACACAGCATATGCCTAGATATTCGTCCCCAAGCTTTAGAGCAAGACTATCATGGGTCTGTGTTTTCAAAAATGCGTCAGTGCCGAAAAATCCGAACAGCATGAACACGATGTAGGTGCAAAGACCTATGAAAATGGCGTTGCCTGCTATTTTGCCTGCACGCTCAAAATTCTTTTCTCCAAGGCTTCTGGAGAGCAAGGCGTTTATTCCAACGCCTGTGCCTACGCCTACAGCGATTATCAAAAGCTGGACAGGGTATGCAAGGGTGAGGGCATTTACGGCATATTCGCCCATGTGCTCAACTGTATCATCTGTTATCCTGCTTACGAAATAGCTGTCAACGATATTGTAAAAAGCCTGAACTATCATTGAAATTATCATAGGCAGACCCATGCTCAGCATGAGTTTCGGCATTGGCATAACGCCCATCTTGTTTTCTTTCAGAGCTTCTTCGCTCATATTTTATTACCTCCCGTTTTTGCGCATAAAAAAACAGCATAGGTCCGAATACAATCGGACTTACGCTGTCGCTGCTCATTGTTATAATTATTATACCATATATTTTTTCATATGTCCAAGGACTTTTTATACAAAAGTCAGGCTTCAAAGACTTATTTTTTTGATGATATGAAGCGTTGCAAATGTACAATAAAATATATAAAAAACTATTGACAAAATCAAAAATATAGGTTATAATAACCTCATAGTAAAAGAGAGTAGCTGGCGGAGAGATCCGTTTATGTTTGCGTCAATACGTTCCGATGAGGGACCGCTGCATATCTAAACGGCGAGACTTTTATTGATTAAATTGCCACAGGCGCAGTTTACCCAATAAACGTCTTGCCGATTTTTTTATGCGTTTATTTTACTGAGCCTATGAGAAAAGGAGGCTTTGAAGGGTATATCGGCAATGCTTACAGGAAAAAATAAAAAAGGTGGTATTTTATGAAGCAGTATCAAAAAAAAATTGACCAGCTTTACACTGAGTTTTCATCAGGTGAAAATGGTCTTTCAACCGAGCAGGCAGTGAAAAACTGCGAAAAGTTCGGACGAAATGTTATCACGGAGGGCAAGAAAAAGTCCATTCCCATGATTTTTTTAGAGCAGTATAAGGACTTCCTTGTGCTTATACTCATTATTGCGGCGATAGTTTCAGCTTTCATGAAAGACGTTGAGAGCTGTGCGGTAATTCTCGTTGTTATCACAATGAACGCTATTTTGGGTACAGTTCAGACCGTCAAGGCTGAAAAGTCACTGACAAACCTTAAAAAGCTTTCTGCACCAACAGCTAAGGCGCTTCGTAACGGCGAAAAGGTCATTATTCCCTCTGAGGAGATCGCAGTGGGCGACATTCTTCTTATCGAAGCAGGCGACCAGATATGTGCAGACGGACGACTCGTAGAGTGCGCTTCTGTTCAGGTGAACGAGTCTGCACTCACAGGCGAGAGCGTTAATATCGACAAGGATATGAGCGATATAGAGGGCGAAAAGCCTTTGGCTGAGCGTGCAAATATGGTTTATTCAGGCTCTTTTGTCACATACGGCAGAGGAAAAATGCTTGTCACTGAGGTGGGTATGGACACTGAGGTGGGCAAGATAGCTTCGCTTATCCAAAACGCATCAGAGAGAAAAACGCCTCTTCAGAACACGCTTGACGAGTTCGGCAAAAAGCTTTCCATTGCTATACTTATTGTCTGTGCAGTTGTGTTCGGACTTAGTATGCTTCGTGGCGGCGAGCTTATGGATTCGTTCATGTTCGCTATCGCACTTGCTGTTGCGGCTATCCCTGAGGCTCTCAGCTCTATCGTTACTATCGTGCTTTCTTTCGGCACACAGAAAATGTCAAAGGAAAACGCTATCATAAGAAAGCTTCAAGCTGTTGAGGGCTTGGGCAGCGTTTCTGTAATATGCTCTGACAAGACCGGTACTCTTACTCAGAACAAGATGACAGTTAGAAAAATAATGGTAGACGGCAGGATAATCGACACTGACGCTGTTGATCTTGACGATGAAAAGGTCAAGATTATGACAAGAGCCATGATACTTTGCAACGATTCAAGCTGTAAGGACGGCGTTGAGATAGGCGACCCTACAGAAACGGCTCTTATCAACTTCGGCACAAAGCTTGGTATAGATACTGACAAGGTGAGAGAAGATCTCCCTAGAATTTCTGAGATACCATTTGATTCAGACAGAAAGCTTATGTCAACTCTGCACGTTATCGACGGCGAAAAGGTGCTATATGTAAAGGGTGCGGCTGACGTTCTTATAAACAGGATAACTTCAAGCGACGAAGAAAAGGCTGTTATAACCCAGCGTGTGGCAGAGCTTTCGGAAAAAGGTCTGCGTATACTTGCATTTGCAGAGAAAAAATTCGACAAAGATACCGTATGTCCAGAGGACGAGGACGGATTGGAGTTTGTCGGTCTTATTGCTATGATGGATCCTCCGAGAGAGGAATCAAAGGCGGCTGTTGCGGAATGCCGCAAGGCAGGCATAAAGCCAGTCATGATAACAGGCGACCATATCGTTACGGCTTCGGCTATTGCCCGTGAGATAGGTATTCTTGACGACAACTCAAAGGCTGTTGAGGGTCACGAGCTTGACGCTTATTCAGACGAAGAGCTTGTTGACTTTGTAAAGGACAAGGCTGTTTACGCTCGTGTTACACCTGAGCATAAAATAAGGATCGTAAAGGCTTGGCAGGCAAACGGCTGTATAGTTTCCATGACAGGCGACGGAGTGAACGACGCACCTGCGTTAAAGCAGGCTGATGTGGGCGTTGCAATGGGCATTACAGGAACTGAGGTTTCAAAGGACGCTGCCTCAATGGTGCTTGCAGACGATAACTTTGCAACTATAGTCAAGGCCATAAGAAACGGCAGAAACATTTACGAGAACATTAAAAAGGCTATACTCTTCCTGCTTTCGGGCAACTTTGCGGCAATTCTTGTGGTGCTTTTCAACTCACTGCTTGGACTTCCTGTTCCGTTTGCGGCAATACATTTGCTGTTTATTAATCTGCTTACAGACTCGCTTCCTGCTATCGGTTTGGGTCTTGAACCTCACTCCGAAGAGGTCATGAAACGCAAGCCAAGAAACGCAAACGAATCTATCCTCACACGTCCTTTCCTGGGCGAGATCGCATTGTATGGCGTAGTTATAGCGATAGCAGTAGCTTCGGCTTTCCTTATGGGAAACAAGACAAGCGCAGCTCTTGGTATGACGATGGCATTCGCAGTGCTTTGCTCTGCAAGATTGTTCCACGGATTCTCGTGCAAGAAAAAAGGTCCTGTTATCTTCTCAAAGGACTTTTTCAACAACAAGTTCGGTCTTATGGCGTTCGGTCTTGGAATGGTATTTTTAAACTCCGTTCTGCTCGTTCCACAACTCAAGGGACTTTTCAAGATAGCAGACATGACAGGTATGCAGTTTGCATGGATATACATTCTAAGCTTTGGCTCTATGCTCGTTATCCAGCTTATAAAGGCGATATTCTTTACAAAGTCTGAAAAGTAAGGCTGTAGAGTTATCTTATAAAAGTTTCAAGGCGGACGACCTTAGGTTGCACCTACGCAATAAAAATAACCGCTCTTCGTGATGTCACGGGGAGCGGTTTTGTTTTACATATCTTCGCAAGGCAGCCAAATGCCGTCTTTTTTATGAAGTATCCTCTGATTTTCAGATCCTCTGAATTTCAGTGAGATGTTTTTCTTTTCGAGAACAAATTCGCCGTCAACGA
>OHSZ01000634.1_pt1 | contig 11673 bp, 9 predicted proteins | sample 1578791 | NCBI WGS metagenome assembly OHSZ01 (sample SAMEA3879551, study PRJEB24766) | human gut metagenome | biome: human-associated habitat; feature: feces | place: USA | collected 1985/1987 | reverse complement strand
TTCCTCAACTGGTGGATACTGGCCCTGCCATTGCCGGTGGAGGCGGTGACGGGACTGTATATCCTGGCCGTTGGCGCGGGCTATGTATTCCTGCTGATGGGCGGTCTGTGGATGAGCCGCCTGTTGAAGCACAACCTCATGGATGATGTGTTCAACAACGAGAACGAGAGCTTCATGCAGGAAACGCGGCTTATCGAAAGCGAGTATTCGGTCAATCTTCCGACACGGTTTTACTACAAAAAGCGTTGGAACAATGGCTGGATCAATGTCGTGAATCCTTTTAGGGCTTCCATCGTGTTGGGTACTCCGGGCAGCGGTAAATCCTATGCAGTGGTAAATAATTTCATCAAGCAGCAGATAGAAAAGGGCTTCTCGATGTATGTGTACGACTTCAAATTCAGCGACTTGTCCACGATAGCATACAACCATCTGCTGAACCACCCGGAGGGTTACAAGGTGAAGCCGAAGTTTTATGTGATAAACTTCGACGACCCGCGACGCTCGCACCGCTGTAATCCCATCCACCCGGATTTCATGGAGGATATTACGGATGCCTACGAGAGTGCCTATACGATAATGCTCAACCTCAATAAAACGTGGGTGCAGAAGCAGGGCGACTTCTTTGTGGAATCACCTATTATTTTGTTTGCCAGCATTATATGGTATCTCAAAATCTATCAAGGCGGCAAATACTGCACGTTCCCCCATGCGATTGAGTTCCTGAACCGCCGCTATGAGGATATTTTCCCGATACTGACCTCTTACCCGGAATTGGAAAACTATCTTTCTCCGTTCATGGACGCATGGCTCGGAGGGGCTGCGGAGCAGTTGATGGGGCAGATAGCAAGCGCGAAAATCCCTTTGTCAAGGATGATTTCCCCGCAGCTCTATTGGGTGATGTCGGACAGCGAGTTCACGCTGGACATCAACAACCCCGAAGAACCGAAAATACTCTGTGTGGGCAACAATCCCGACCGTCAGAATATCTACGGGGCCGCTCTCGGTCTGTATAACTCCCGTATCGTGAAACTCATCAACAAGAAAGGGATGCTGAAGTCGTCGGTCATCATCGACGAGCTGCCCACGATTTATTTCAAGGGGTTGGACAACCTTATCGCCACCGCGCGAAGCAACAAGGTTGCCGTGTGTCTGGGCTTTCAGGATTTCAGCCAGTTGGTGCGCGACTACGGTGATAAAGAAGCGAAGGTCGTGATGAACACCGTCGGCAATATCTTTTCCGGTCAGGTGGTGGGTGAAACCGCCAAGACGCTTTCCGAACGCTTCGGTAAGGTGTTGCAGAAACGGCAGTCCATTTCCATCAACCGGCAGGATGTTTCCACCTCCATCAACACGCAGATGGATTCACTCATCCCGCCGAGCAAGATTTCCGGCTTGACGCAGGGTATGTTTGTCGGTTCGGTATCCGACAACTTCAACGAGCGTATCGAGCAGAAGATTTTCCATTGCGAGATTGTCGTGGATGCCGAGAAGGTGAAGCGCGAGGAGAAAGCCTACAAGAAAATCCCCGTCATTACCGACTTTACGGACGGGGACGGCAACGACCGCATGAAGGAAACGGTTCAGGCGAATTACAGGCGCATCAAGGAGGAAGTGAAGCAGATTGTTCAAGAGGAACTGGAACGTATCGCAAATGATGAAAACTTGAAACACCTGTTGCAGCAGAAATAACAGATTCCTTTATATATGAAAAAGGGGATGTGTCAAAACACCCAAAATATGAAAATTACCCCTGTCACAGATATCTGTAGCAAGGGTAATTTTGTTAAAAAGAGAGTTTTGACACCCTCTTTTTATTCTCAGATTTGAGATGCTTGTTGATGGTGGTAATGGCAAGCGTCAGCAAATAATTTTTCAGCTCTGTATCGTCTTTAAGCAGTATGCTGTATTCTTCGGCAAACATTCTCAACAGTCTGGTTCTGAGTTTCGACATTTCTTCACCGAAAGGTATCTGTCGGTTTTCTTGCCAATACTCAATCACTACGGAAGATACCAGCCACTTGAACTCGGATTTCATCTCTTTGCCGAGTTTCTTGAAGCGGATTTGTTCGCTAATTGGCGGCTCGTTGTATGGCATTATGTCTGCCGGGTCATAAACGGATATACTGCCGATACCATAATCCATGATTATCGGTAAATCAGTTTTTACATCATTCTTATGTTTCTTCTTTTTAGCCATACCCGTTATTGTTGCAGGAAACCTTTACCTTTATCAGTAAGATAGTATTTCTGTTGCGGACTCTTGGAGCCTATGGGATAAAGTGAAAGGACCAAACCGGAATTTATTGCCGGATGGATATAGTTCTTTAAGAAATTCCTTTTATCTTTCATTCCCGTTTTCTCCATGATTTCTTTAGCAGATAGAGTGTTGTTCCCAATAGCAGACAACAGTTTTCCTAACTGTGGGGTTACTGTGGGGTTACTATAGGGTTGCTGTGGGGGTGCTGTGGGGTCTTGTCCTACTGTAGTTCTTGTATAATGAAACACAATCCATACAGCATTGCCGTCGGTATGAAACTCCGGATCCGGAATACCGACACGGCGACATTCGTTTACCATAAGGGCTATGCCACGTCCCCAACTCTCCAATACTGCACTTTTGTACAGCACATTGGCTACTATCAGATTTTGTGGTTCGGAATTGTGGCCACCCAACAGTTTCTCAATGGTAATATCAGGCGGAAATGTTCCGCTGTTTTCAATCTCCACGCGGTCATCATAGATAGCAATCCCGACTGAACTGCCGGGGCGATGGTAAACACGATGTGCAAAAGCATTTATGCAACATTCTCTCAATGCCTTATATGGCACATTCAGTTCCTCTTCTCTGTACAAACCTTCAATTTTACCGGAAAGGGACAAATGCTTGAAGAAAAATGCCATTGCAGCATCCAGCAAGTTGAATATATTGCCTGTCACACGCTGATTATCTAAAAATTCATCTTTTGTCGTTCCTTTGAACCGGGCTAAACGGAGCAGACATTGGGGATAATGGTAGAAGTTCCGTCCGAATAGGACAACGGAAGCATTGTTCAGCTTTCCATCATTCAACAAGTCAAATTTTTCAAGGATGGTTCGGACATCCTCCTGCATAGAACCTTCCGGCAAACGTCCGCCTCTGATTCCTCCACGTACTGCGCCCAAGATTGCCGTTTCGTCAAGGTCGGATATTTTCAAGCCGGGATTTTGCATGGAATCCCAAGCATAGGTTCCGCCTCGCTGCATAACCAACAGGTTGTATATACCCTGCGGCATGGCAGATGTAACGCTCTCTATCCGTTGATAAGCCCTCCCCTTATAGGTGAACGGGCGCATATATCGTTGTTCTTCCGCTGATAAAGCTATAACACTTTTGTTCGTTCCCGGAATGTCTGTATAGGATATATCAATGGTCGCAAACGGCTCGATTCGTCTGATGGTTTCCGCAATATCGCGCTTCGTCTTGTCGCTCACTTCCTGACCGATAATCTTTCCCTTGTCGGTTACACCGAACAGCACCGTGCCGCCCGTACCGTTCAAGAAGGCACAAAGAGTTTCCATTCCACGCTCCAACTGCCCGGTAGTTTCTTTGAACTCAACTGTCCCGCCTTCGGCTCCGGCAATCAGTCCATTCAATATTTCGAGGTTATCTATTTTCATCCGTCATTGATTAATACTTGCAAAGTTAATGATTTTAATCGGCTTTCCGGCAGATAATAGAGTGATTGTAAATGAAGAAGGATAAGAAACCGTATAATCCGGCCGCTTATCCTTTGTTTGGCATTCGTTTATCTCCTCATCCGCTCCAATTCATCGTCATGTCGCATCTTCGCGTTCAGTTTGTCCTGCATCTTTTCAAGGAAGTAGGTGCGACTGTCGCTTTTCCTGCGTTTGATGTCCGTATAGAAGCGGTAGCAGTCTTTGGACTCCACACCGAAAAAGGAATAGAGGACAGGAGCAAGCTCTTTCAGCGAAGCCTTGCCGCCATTGATGCAGCCGGTGGCGTAGAGGGCATAGATTAGTTCTACCAACTCGACGGCATTACCGGTCCATTGCAAGGCTGGGACTGTGGCTTTGGTTTCGGATGTGGATGTTAGTGGTGGCACGGAGGTAATTGCAGAAGCGGATACCATCTTCTGCATCTTTCGGATGAAGGATAACGCCTTGCGGATATACACAGTGACGACATTCTCCTCCGATACCGACAAGTTCTGTGGATGGTGCTGTAATTCGATTTCGGCAAAAGCCAACGCCACAATAATATGCTTGGCATCATTGCCGCCGTAGCACAGGTTTATTACTTCCTGCACGAATCCGCCGTATGCCGTTTCCGTGCTACCGTTGTCTTTTCCGTTTATCATGGCGAAAAACTGTGTTTCCGCCAGTATGAGATGGTTCATTATCTTTTCTGTTTTGAGGGTTTACACTTGTTTATCAGTGTGCGCACACTGATATATGGTGCAAATCATAGCCCTAAACACGAGAAAAGATTGTGAGAAAATTGTACTACATTGTTTTTCAGAAAGATAAAATTCAAAAATAATTTTATCCTTGATTGCATCCCTTGTGAAATGTGTTCAGATTCTGAACATGTGTTCACTTTCTGAACACGGAAATTCCGCCAAGATGTTCATAATCTGAACATTTTATGCCCGTGGCTCTTTATGATAGGTAAGCCGGATTACTCCGTCCCTATAAGTTTTGTTCTCCATAAGCCGCCAGTCATTCATAGGTAGTGCTGACTTGAAAAAATGCGCTCCGTTTCCGTCGATGGTTGGAACAACGTATAGTATGATTTCATCTATCACGTTCATCCGTAACAGTCCGTTGGCATATTCGGTATTCCCGGCAGTTACTTCCAACAAATGGCAAATGCTTCCACCTTCCTCTCTCCATTCTTGAAGCACGGATACCGAATAGTCGGATGTCAGCTTATACAGGGCATTGGCACGTATTTCATCCATACCGTAATCTTCGGTTTGAAGCAACCGCTTCCGGGGATGCAGTTTCATCGGACAGCCATCTATTGAGATAACGGCAAGTAATTGTATTTTCGCCATAACGTATTTTCTTTCCTTTTTGGCGAGGCAAAAAAGTAGCGTGCAATTCACACTACTTTCAAGCGATGGCTCTGGTAAAGCCTTTACGGAGAGTACGTGAATGCACGCTATGCGTAAGCATAGCATAAGCATCACGCAATCGTCTCCGTAGTTTCAATTTACCAGATTTTCGCTTGAAACGCCTTGCGGTCTTATGTCTATATCATCGGCGAAAAGTTACCCGATCGCCTGCTATTTTCTGAAATACAATTGCAAAGTTAATCAATTATTGCCATTTACAGCCATACTCCGGTCAGTTTTCTTCATTCAATCCATACTCTACCAATTTATTATACAGCGTTGTCCTGCCGATACCCAGTATCTTTGCAGCCATTTTCTTGTTACCGGCTGCTTGTTTCAAAGCACGCAGGATACGTCCTCTTTCTTCATCCCCGCTCTTCAATGTAAAACAAGCGGAAGTAGCGGACGGTTCATTGTCAAGTTCCAAATCGGCTTCGGTTATCATATCGCCTTCTGATTGCAGGACTGCCGTCTGTATCTTCTGTTTCAACTCGCGCACGTTGCCCGGCCACGCATGGGCGAGCAGGGCATTACGGGCAGATGCGGCAAACCCTTTTACTTCACGTTCCAACTCACGGTTTGCCATTTCACGGAAGAACTCGGCCAATGGCATGATGTCTTCCGGGCAGTCGCGCAAGGGCGGCATGGTTATCACATACTCCTGCAAGCGATAGAGCAAATCCTGCCGGAACCGCTTTTCCGTTACGGCTTTCTGCAAATCCTCGTTGGTTGCAGCCACTATCCTCACGTTGGCTGTTTTGTCCTCCTTTGCACCGACGGGACGGTAACGGCGTTCCTGTATGGCGCGGAGCAGCATCTGTTGCATCTCCATTGTTAGGTTGCCCACTTCGTCAAGGAACAGCGTGCCGCCATCCGCTTCCAGAAAATACCCCGTCTTGTTTGCTTCGGCACCCGTAAACGCACCCTTGACGTGTCCGAAGAAGGCGGATTGTATCAATGACGGGGACAAGGCTCCGCAGTCCACTGCCACAAAAGGTTTATCGGCAAGTTTGCTTTGTTGGTGTATATGTTGTGCGATATGTTCCTTGCCCGTACCGTTCTCGCCCAGTATCAGCACGCTCATCCGGGTGGTGGCTACAAGGCGCACACGTTTCTTGATTTTCTGATAGGCTTCGCCCTGCCGGACGAATATCGGAATGTTCCATTGTAGTCGCTTTTCATGTTCTTTTTGCAGGGTGCGGATAAGCGGTATCAGTTTATCCTCCAACAACTGTTTCTGTATGTAATCCTTTGAGCCGAGCTTCATACTTTCCACTGCCGTATGCACCTCCCCGTAATTGGTCATAACGATAAACACCTGCTGTTTGTCGTTGGCACGCATCCACCGTAACAACTCTATGCTTTCACCGTCGGGGAGGCGTAGGTCGGCAACGACAATATCATCCACCTCTGACTTTGCCAATAGTTTCTTGGCAGTGGCAAGATTATATGCCGACATAGTATCGAAGCTGTCTTTCTTCAGCAGGTTGCAGACATAATCGTTATAGACGGGGTTGTCCTCAATCACAAATACTTTCATCCGACGACCTCCTTTCCTTTTGCGCAAGTTCTATGATAACTGTTCCCATACGAAGCATGGCATCCACGCATTTCCGCAATTCCATTTCGGAACATTCAGATTCTTGATGCAGCAGTTCATACAGGTTCCACAAGGGTTTGTCAGCACGGATAACAGCCCATGAACTTCGCTGACGGTGTATCCATTCGTCCAACGCCTTGCGGTCATTCCTCTCCATGATTTCCCGGACAGCCTGCATATCCTTTTCTGTTTCGGTTATCAAACGGTCGAGCATCGCCCGTTTGTCACCATATGCAAGCAGAGAGGACAAGTCGGGAAGTTCATCCTTGTCCGTACTTGTCAAAAGGCATTTGTCTGATACAGCAACCAGTTCGGAAATGGAAAATGGCTTGAACAGGCAGGCGGTAAATCCATTTTCCAACAGCTCCTCTTCGCTGCAACTGCCGGAGGCGGTCGCCACGACAATGGGAATCTCTTTCGAGTTGCTGACACTTGACGAGCGTAACAACTCCAACACCTCATAGCCGTTAATCTCCGGCATCTTCATATCGGTTATCATGAGGTCGTATGTGTGCTGCCGCATGGCTTCCATTGCATCGCCAATAGTGGTGAACGTGTCGCAATGCACACCTATACCAGCATACATTTCCTTTGTCATGGATAATACCATCGGATTGTCGTCCAATACGATGACAGAATAAGGTCTTTCTATATGAGCCAGACTTTCTGCGGCTGTCTGTTCTTCAATACCAATATCGGCAGTGTTCATTGGCAACTCCACAGTAAAACGACTGCCTTCTCCTTTTTCGCTTTCCAAGCGTATAGTGCCGCCAAGCATCCCGACTATCTGTTTCACAATGCTTAACCCCAATCCGAAACCGTCTTGCGTGGCGGCGTTGGAAAGCCGCTCGAACGCTCCGAACACTCGCTGTTGTTCTTCCGCACTCATGCCGGTTCCGGTGTCCTCTACTACAAGGGTCAGCCTATTGCCGTCATAGCTTATGACAAGTGAAACGCTTCCGGCATTCGTGAACTTGACGGCATTGCCCAGCAGGTTGTCGCATATCTGTATGATGCGCTCCTTGTCGCCATTTAGGATAATACCCTCCGGGCACTCGATGGTAAGTTTAAGATCTTTTGCTTCTGCTTGTTGCGTAAACTCCGTTTGCAACAGCTCCGCGATGTTTTCCAAACGAAACGGACGGACATTCGCCTGTTCCTTGCCGCTGTCCAAGCGGAAGAAGTCAAGCAGGGAGTTGAGCATGTCGGTCATTCTCTTGGAGGCTTGCAGGATATTGTCCGCATAACCGCTTATCTTTTCTTCTTCGTTGTCCTGCATCAGTTCCGCATATCCATGTATGGCAGTCAGTGGTGTGCGTAGCTCGTGGGTGATGGTGTGCATCGCTTTCTTGCGTGAGGCTATCAACGATTCGTTTTGTTTTACGGACTTTTGCAGTTGCCCGATTAAATCTGTTGTCTTACGTTTGTACTGCTTGATGCGGGTGGCATAGCGGTGAATGATGATGTATGAAATAATGAGCAACAGCAGCATGACACCCGTTATGATACCTACCTGCAAGAACGACTTTTCACGCATAGCGGATATTTCCGCCTCACGTTCCTGCAAGTCAGCCTGCACCTTGTGGTCCATCTGCTGGATAAGGGTTGCAGTTGGCGGTTCAGTTCCGCATTGCGGCTGGCAAGGCTGTCGGCATATTCCGACAGACGATGGCTCTGGGCACGTTGTTGCGCTATCATATCACGGTTCAGTGTGTAGAGCATCGTGGTGGTCGTCGTCGGAGGTGCTTCCTGTTTCTTGCCGAACAACCCGAGAAAACCTTTCCTCCTCTGTTTCTTCGGCTCTTCCTGCCTGCTCGTTTGCACTATCACCGGCACCTGCTTGGCTATCCGGCGGTTGATGTCCGCCTGTTGTTCCAGAGCTTCCATGATGGCGCACAGCCGCTTTTCCTTGTCCTCCAGCAAGTGGCGCACGCTGTCTATGCGCACCGATTCGTAATGGCTCTTGAAGCGGCAAAGCATACTATCCACCGCCATCCGTTGCCGCCGGTATGCCGCCACATCCTTATCGTCCCATTCCAGCACCGACTCGCCCAAAAGTGACAATTCCACCACACCCACATACGCATCGTGTGTTTCCTTGCGGAAGCGGTTGATTTCACGGTTCTCCCGTTCCAGCAACTCCAAGTCGCGCCATTCTCCGAGCCACGTGCAGATGATGCCGCCCACCAGCAGAACTATCAACAGATAGCCTGCGGCAAGCAGCTTGCGGAAATGCTTGGTAGTGGTAACGAATTGTTCGCTCATTTGCTGTTTGTGTAAATACCGTTATTCAACATACGCATATAGGTCGTGGAACTTCGCAGGTTCATGGATGAGAATGGCGGCCATGCTACCGATGACCGCCACCAGAATTATATATCAGAATAGAATTCTACTCCTCAATGAAACAACCATTCTTCCCTTATTTACAATTGTTATAATTATTAAGGCATCTGACCACCGGCGATAGGTGGAATTTCTGTTAGTATGGGATTTCTCGGGATTGAGTTAAAAATTCTTTGGCCACGTATGGCTTGACTTGGAGGAGCGTTTTCATTTACATCAAGCCGATAACATCTATCGTTAAATGTTATAATTCCCCAAATACCAATGGTTCCTGGGATTCTCGCCAATCCTTCAGTAGGTTTAAAAAGAACAACATTATCTATTATTCGATTTTTAACCGCCCGATTCCATGATGTTTTAATACTATTGTTAGGCGTTGGAATATGAGCAACATACCTAATGCCATTGTGCCTAAAACTGGCCATATAACACCCCGAAAAACCTGAACTTAAAGTATCTATGCCATTTGAAGCAACGACTGCTATTCCATCCGCAATATATATGACACAGGCATAGTCTAATCTAAGAAAACGATAGTTACGGGTATATCCTTTTATTTGAAATGTCAAATTACTTTGCGTGGCAATCGGAGGGGTCAAACCTACATTATAAATATTTTGATAATGAAACCGTGCAATATTTGTCATTACTGCTCGACTGTTTGGCAATCTTAATGCTTGAATCAAATTCATATATTTACTTACTGTTACTTTCGTTTGTTATAGGCTCGATACATGATGCCATTATATCCATCAGTTTAGACAGACCTTCGGTCTGCGGCTGCTGACTGGCTGTCACATGTATCTGGTATTTTGCCGTTTGGTTGGTCATGCGGGTGTTCTCGCGGGCGGTCGTGACTTTGCCGCTGATTTCCGCATTTATAAACCAATGTTTTGCAGAAGCTTTTGCCTCTACTTCTGCGTTGGTAGTGCTTTTTACGTTTGATGTATCGGTAACCTCCATCTGGAAATCGACATCCACGCGATCTATGAGCAGGGAAGGAATAGGCACCAATCCTATAAACGGAGCCTTGACACTTTGTGACATTGTTGTCATTTTTCCATCCTGCTGTATCGGTCTTTCGACATCGAATTCCAATATACGCGCTTTATTGCCGCTTTTACCATCAAATGCAATTTGCTGGTAGAAATTCCATGCTGTCGCTGCCAATTCCTGTTGTGCTTCGGCTGCTGCAATAAGTGGAGCTGCAATAAGTTCCCGCATGGGAAGCCCCTTGAATTTGTCAGTCACGTTTGAATCTGCTTTAAGAACTGGAGAAGTTTCTCTGTTTTGAGTCTCTTCCAATGCAGCGGAGATAATTTCTTTCGCCTGTCCGCTTACATTTTCATTCAAGTTTTCCGCATTTTCTTGTTGCCCTTGGTTCTTTATTTCTTCTGCCATAACATTTGAATTTTAAAATTGTTAGATATTTTTTACAAAATCGTCAATAATTCGGGAAATGCTCTCCGGAGTCTCCTGAACCTTAAAATTGACGCAAACCTCCATGACATCATCCGCATCCGGTTTTATGTTGCTCATCTGCATCTGGAGATTGGCTCTTTGTGGGCTGGATAACAATAAGTTGTTTTCCGGAATCTGTGATTCCACGCTTCCGACCTTCGCCTTGAACTTTATCTGCACATTATCCATCGCAAGATAATGATGGGATATCAAAGCTATAAGTGGAATATCAATAGTCTTGTCTCCAACCATGATTTTTTTCGATTGGAACGTATTTGCGTTATTTGCATTTGTTCCTTCAAAAAGTCTGGTCAGATTTTGTATCTGATGATTCTGCAATGTATCTTGTGCACAGTTTACGGCGTATTGCAAACCATTCATAATATCAGAGAATGAATTGGTTTGAACACTGTCCGGCTCATCGTCATTATTTTTCTTGTCTCTGTGAAAAAGTCCCATGTTTTTAATTTAATTACTTGATTTGTTGCCTTTAATGAGCACCAATCTTGGCAATGTCCGGCTTACAGCTTCCATATTTACACTGGAGTCTATATTATTATTAACAATGCCTTGATGCCAAAACCTATATGGTGGATTCTCCGTGTGTTCCAGCACGTCCTCCTTTTTTTATTGGGGTTATACTTCGGTTAATGTTCGTTGCGGGCGGAACATTTCCGCCCGCAACGGCTTACTGCTTCCTCAAGGTAGGCAATGCTCCTTTAAGTTCGTAACGCCATTCTGAGCCTGCGTTCTGCAAGGCGGTGTTCATGGCATCAACGGCTATCTGCCAGGTAACGTCAGTGCCGTCCACCTTCGTGGCTTCGGTGACGATGCCTTCCTTATTGTAGCCGATGCCTTGTTCCTTATTATTCTTCCAATAGCAGGCGATCGCGGTGGCATATTTATATCCAAACAAGCCGCCGATATGCACATTGCCAGTGCTGCTACCCTTACTATTTACGTTGCCCGTGGCATAGCAGGCAAGGACGCTGTTTCCTCCTTTGAATCCCACCACACCGCCGCCAGAGATATCCTTACCGGGGTATATTTCTAAGGTCACGTTGCCCGTGGCATAGCAAGCGGTCATGGAGCCCCATTTTTCTCCTGCCACGCCGCCGACATCGACCGTTCCCTTCACTGTGGCCGAGG
>OHSZ01000597.1_pt1 | contig 12311 bp, 5 predicted proteins | sample 1578791 | NCBI WGS metagenome assembly OHSZ01 (sample SAMEA3879551, study PRJEB24766) | human gut metagenome | biome: human-associated habitat; feature: feces | place: USA | collected 1985/1987 | reverse complement strand
GATATTCACCTACAGCTCCCCAAGACTTTGGCATAGTAGTCCCCGGCACATCTACCGGATAGACTTTGACAGCAAGAACATTCTTATTACCTACTTTTACAAAATCTGTTATATTAATGTAGTCATTAACAAACATTCCATTGATCGTACTCAATAAATTACCATTCACCCATACTTCAGCACGATAGTTGATGCCATCAGGCTGCAACCATATATTTTTTCCTGAGAAAGAAGCCGGAACCTCAAATTCCGTACGGAACCAATAAGTATAAAACTCACGACCTACTTTTGATATATCCGGTATTTTATTGGACTCTATTTTATTGTTCAGTCCATAATAGGGTTCAGGATACTTCTTATTATATACAAGAGAATTAAGCACGGTTCCCGGAACAATAGCTGACAACCAGTCACTCGTATTATATCCAAGCGACGAAACTTCCTCAGCAGATGCTTTCACGTCACTTACTTTCATCATCTTCCAGCTATATTCTCCCTGATGCATTTCATTCGAGTCCAACCAAATTCTATCGGTTGTTCTTGCATAGTTTGTATTACTGCTCTGTACGGAATATGCGACAGATAAAAATAGAAGCAAAAAAATGGATAACTTATTCATGAACGTCCTTATTAATGTTTTTCTGTAATATGCTTTATTACTGAACTACCGGAATAATCACCAGAAGGGAATACTATATTTATTTGTTCTCCATTCATACTTAATTGGAGAGACTGCTCTTTATATAGAGGATCGGCTACAGCTATTTCATATTGTTTGTCTTTCTTCTCAATGTATATTATAACTTTCTTATTAACTGTTACCACTAAATCCTCTGCAAACCGTATTTCACCCGGCTCATAAAAGACGGCAGCATACTGTCTCTTATTCTCATTGGAAATCGCTTGTATCTGTTCAGAGTTAACTATAATCTTAATTTCATTCTCAAACTTCTTATCTGTAAAATAAGAAAGAGGTTTATCAGGCATTATAATATAACAGTAATCCTCATGCTGCGGAGTAGTACCATGCGAAACCCATAAGCTAAAAATCTCTTTTGTTACTGGTTTATCACTTGCTGTTACTTCAAGTTCTCTCCAAGCACCGGTTTGCTTGGCTTTTCTCAACGTTACACTCTCATTTTGCGGGAAAATATACCCTACATTATCATGGTAAGCCCAATCAATATTTTTGTCGGACAAGTTATTCGTTAACCGGTATGTATGTCCTGATAAGCCATATGTAACTTCACCATTTGCCAAACATTGATTTACTGAAGTACGAACTTCCTGAGTACGAGCCGCCTTAATGCCACTTCCCATGCATACCATAGCATCTCCCATAAAAAAGTAAGCTTTCCGAGCTTCCACACCTTGATAAGCATGTTCATAAGCCATTACACCATTATGAGCATTGCTAACACCTCCACCAAATTGATTCGAACCAAACAAATACCAGCGGAGATCGGCAGTCGACTGATTAGCAACCGCCGTTGTTCCCGGTACCCGTGTCCAATCCCAAACAACAAAGGCATCATCATATTCATGACCGGTAGTCATTATGTTAGTTGCTCCTAATGGTAGATAATAGCCTTTCAAATTCTGCCCGTTCAGCATTTCCGTACCATTTGTTCGTACGGATATGACTTTGGCAGACATATAATAATCAGAACCATGATGGGTCATAATGTTTGATTTCCAAAAATGTGTATTTCCTGGTACCGGAAAGGCTTCGCCACCAATATGCCGCTTCCATGCCTCATAATTTTCCGCATGAACGGGATCAACTTCTTTCATTAAATCTAATGTATGCGTGGACATATTGCTCAAGCAATTCGGGCGACATATCCCCCGCCCAATCGTTCCAAAATCATATGCCATTCTATATCCGAACATCTGTGTCCCTTTCAGAAAAACATCTGATACCAACTTAATCTTATCCGAAGTGAAGAACTTCATAAAAGATGTTTTATTAGCTAAAGTAATATACTCTGCCAAGTCGGACAGTAGTGACATTCCATATCCACCCGAATAAAGTTGAGGACGGTGCTGATGAATACTATTATCTCTTTTCATTCCTTCATCATCTTTCTCTTCTACATATATGGTAGAAGCAATGGAAGAAAATCCTTTGGCAATTAACTCATAATCATCTTCTATACAGCCTTTATGTATCAAGACTGCAGATACCCATGTTCTATTCTTTCCTTTATGGGCCATATTATCTGTCTTATCAACCAGATAAGAAGAAAGTCTCGTCACATCTTCTCTTTTCAACTCTTTCTTCAGCAAAAGAAGAGGAATCATATATTGGGAAGGAGCACCGATGTCCCGGTACCACCAATTTCCAGAATCTGGATTAGCTATCCGGAAATAATCTAACCCAAGAATTATTTTCTTTCGCAATTCCTGCTCATGAAATAATTTATTTCCGGGTTTACTATAAGCCAATGCCATGTTCTTTAATCTCTTGAGATGACGCTCTGCATCGAAATAGAAAGTCACTGTCTTATAATCAATATCTTTCCAGCTACCATCAGTTTGCATAACAGCCAAATCCTTTTCTGCTTGAGAAACGTCTACCGAATCCGACAAATATTCTTCCAACAATCTATTATATAAAATCTCTATATCTTTCTGTTTCTCTACAGCATAGCCGTATTCTCCCCAAAAGCATAGCACCAGACATATAAGTAGTAACCTTTTCATAATCATTCTTTATCTATAATCATCACCGCTGCGCTCATTGCCGGAACGGAGACTTTAACATATTCATTTTGTGGTTGATATTTCTCTCTCATATTTAGTTGAAAACTTCCATCAGCTTCTACTTCGGCATCGGCAAAACGTATTCCAGATGAAGAAATCGGAGACGGTGCTGTAAGTCTAAGCAACTGAACCGAAGCAGGGGTGTCATTCAGCCGAACTGTGAAGGCAATATCATCTTCACTTTTATTTAAAAGTGTAACTTTCAATGTTTTGCCATTGACACAAGCATATACACTGCTGTTAGGAACAGAAGGTGAAATCACAGAAGGAACAATATTACCACCTTCACTTCCATATTTAAAAGCAAGCATTGCATAATAGATAGGACGAGGAGTAGGAATTCCTTTCTCATCCACTACAATAGGTGCATACTTACTAACACTACCACCATGAAAATTTACTCCTACCCCATTATTCAAAGCCACACTCCACATATAGTCTAACGCCCATAAAGCAGAAGCAAAAACATTGCTCACTCCTATTTTTCCACCTTGAGAGACTGTATTACATTCTGCCATACGATAAGTAATTCCGTGTTTTTGACATAAAAAATTCAATACTTGCAAATAACCTGATAAATGATTATCCGGTTCCAATATAGTTTTCCAATTTACTGTAGCATTCTTACCTGGTGAATTGTAATGATGTCCGGTCATCAAACTTATTCTGGAAGAGTAACTGTTCAAGAAAGACTCAAACCAACGGATATCCCCAGCAACTGCTGGCCCTGCTATAGTAATGTCAGGTAATCTCTCTTTTATCTTCGTATAATGTAGAAACCATTCTTTTTCATAATCGCTTATTGCATAATTTACAGGACGCAGATGTTTGTAATATAAATCAGGTTCATTACCTATCTGAAGAGCATAAAGAGCATTCTTTAATCGTTTTGCTACATATACAGCTTCATCCGAGTTTTTCTCAGGATTATTCTCTCCCAGATTCAGTCCCCAGATAACCTTCCATCCAGTTAAATCTACAAATTTTGAAAAAGTATCTACATCTGTAGTAGTTAAAGAATCCTTCCTCATATAATCAATGCGTGGCATACCTGTCCATGAAATCTTATCACTGCTATTTCCTCCTAATCGTAAGACGCCATTTCCTAAATTCTTCATCATTTGAATCAATACAAGATTATCAGGATGCAGATAACGGGAGTTATCGGTCAACTGAGACATTTCATAGCTAAATCCCAAAAAGTCAGAAGGTATGATGGTATGTAACCGATAATCGGAAAGTACAGTAACAGTAACAGGTACTTCTTTTTCACCTTTTATATCCAGCCCCAATACAACAGGTGTTCGGATAAAAAGGAGTACAACTATAATGAAGTGCAACTTCTTCATATATCTATAATTTTATTATTTTTCGGTAAAAACATCTACAACACTACTTCCTACATAATCGCCCACAGGCAAAGTAAAAATAAGATTGCTACCTTGTTCTGTTATGGTAACCCCGCTCTTCTCTATCATCTTTTTATTTAGAGTTAACGTTACATTTGCTTGTGTATATGTAGGATCTGACACAGCAATAGTATAAGTGTTACCTTTTTTTTCTATAAAGACAATAGAAGGTTTATCAGATGATATCACTAAACCATCGTCCATCTTTGTACTGGCGCTTTTATAAAAAACAAATCCATACTTATTGCCTTCACGTATAGCCTGAACCGAACCATCATTTTGTGCAATATAAAGATCTATTTGCTCAGCTAAATCCCGAAATGCATCTATAGACTTATCTGGTACAACAATATATTGATAACTGGCATTCTCCGGATTAAGTCCGTGATTTATCCAGACACTAAAAACATTCTTATCTATAAGCCCCGATTCTCCTGTAGCATTGATATCTTTCCAAGAACCTGCTTGAGACATATTTTGTATAGTAACATTATCTGTTCCTCTAAAAATATACCCTGTGTTATTATGATATACCCATTTCAATTGCTTCAATTGCATATTACTGTTTGATGATAGTTGCTTTTCTTGCCCATCATTATAAATAACCTCACCATTCAATAAATTCTGTTCTACAGAAGTCAGAACATTATCATTCTGAACATAGGAAATATCACTGCCTATACAGAACATCATATTATCAAAGAAAAAATATGCTTTATTAGCTTGCAATTCATTGTATTTACCCTTATAAGCAATAATTCCATTTACACCATCACTAACGCCTCCACCAAACTCGTTATTACCAATCTGATAACCTTCTAAAGACGTCTTATCCTGATTACCAATAGCAGTTGTACCAGGAATACGAGTCCAATCCCAGACCGGATATATATTATCATACTCCTTACCTGTTGTCATTATATTCGTAGCTCCTAAAGGAAGATTATACCCCTTTATGTTTTCATTATTCAAGGATTCTGTTCCATAAGTACGCTTTGATATTATTTTTGCGGACATATAGAAATTCTCACCATGTTGTGTCATCATATCTGATTTCCAGAAATGTTTGTTCACATTTGCTTTAGGAAAAGCGGTTCCACTATTTATATGATTTATCCATGCTCTATAAATCCCGGCATTGGCAGGATCGCCAACGACCGCCCTTTCCAAGACATCCACAGGAACTGTAGTATACTCAGACGTAGGACGTGATATATTTCGCCCTCTAGTTCCAAAATCGATAGAGTTTCGGAAACTAAGTAAAAGATGTCCCTCTAAAAGTAGTTTCTGAAATATTTCTTTCTTTTCAAGAGTAAATTCATTTGCAAACTGAGTATCAACAGACATTTCCATAAATTTTGAAACGTCATCGGTCAGCGACATTCCATATCCTCCCGAATAAATCTGGGCATGATGTTGATGGAAACTGCCATCTATTTTAATCCCCTCTTTCCCTTGTTCTGAAACAATTGACAATGTGGAAGCAATCGCCTTAAAAGCATGTTGTACTGTTGAATAATTATCCTCAGCACACCCTTTGTGCATTGCGATTTCAGCAATCCACGATAAATTCTTACCACCTCCTATATAACTTTCAATCTTATCTTTCAAATATGCTGCTGCCACAAGCATATTTTCATGTGAAATATGTCCCTTCAACAACAGAAGTGGTATCATATAAGCTTGAGGGGCACCGATATCATTATACCACCAATTATCCGAACAGAAAGGTGCCTTTTTCTTAAAACATAACAACCCCTTTTCTATTTGTTGTAACAATGTAGCATCATTGAAAAATTTGCTTTCAGGATGCTTGTAGTTTAGTGCCATAGCTTTTAATCTGTTAAGATGACCATTCGGTTTCCAGCCATCAGCAGATATTTGATCATTATAGTCAATATCCGTCCATGAACCATCTGCCTGCATTGACTTTGAGAAGCTTTCAATATTCTTATCATCTGGTATATCACTCAAGTAACTAGCAATCAATCGCTCTGTAATTGTATCAAGAGCTTTTTGTTCCTCAGGTGTATTGGTATACTCTATATTATCCTCATTGTAAATTTCGATCTCGGATATTCTATACCCGCCAGTATAGCCTAATCTCCCACGTAAGACCAATTCCACGTAGCGAGCTTCTTCCTTAAAACCCTCAAATGTACTAACTGCTTTTTCTTCTACATCATTCCTGGATATAACACTTACTATTTTATCTTTTTCTTTTCCAAAATTGAGGCTATACGCATTACATCCACGTTCATCAATCCAATGCACTACTATTTTTGATACTTCTTGTACGCTCCCTAAATCAATTAGAATAGAATGTTTATATGAGTCCGCAGATTCCCAATATGTTGTTAAATCACCATCAGTCATTAAATTAGCTTTTTCAGTATTAGAGCCTGAGCCAGTTATGCTATTAATTCTGGTTTCGACGGTCTTTCCTAAAGCCAAATTGATAGCTTCTTCCGTATCAGGGTCCTGATTATCTTCTTCTTTTTCAATCACATCATTATCATGACAGGAAATAACAAAAGAGGAAAACAATAAAAGAATTGCACTTCCTTTCAAAAATTTAGTCAAGTTCACGGCATTAAATGTTAGTTTTTTAATTTTCAAAAATAAAAATCTCTTCAATAATGAACTAACTCCTTACATTGCATAACTATTTAGTTATAATTAGAAATATCCAGGATTCTGTTCTTCCTCATCAGAACCACGAGGATTCAGTCGGTCAATATGCTTTTGAGGAATTGGACGCAATTTGTGATACTCTTGAATATTCTTCATTGCATCAGGATTCCATTTTTTTACATACTCAATTAATTTCTCACAACGCACCAGATCCTCCCATCTTGTATATTCACCTAAAAGCTCACGCCCTCTTTCATCCAACATAAAATCTACAAAATTCATCTTCAGGTCATCTGCCGTCACTTTTATATTTTCATAAGTAGATTCTGTATTTTCCATCTCACCACCTTCTTCTAGCCAATATTGAGGTACCTTTTTCTCGCCAGCTTTCCAGGAAGCACGTTCACGAATAATATTAATCAAATCAGCAGCTAAATTATAGTCCCCCTTACGACCTGCCGCTTCCGCAGCAATCAAATAAGTCTCGCCAAGACGCATACGTACCCATTCACGTACACCTTTTTGTTCATTTGCTGTTTCTCTTAATGGATCCTCGTATTTCAGCAAAATAGGATAATATCTGTTATTTTTACTTGGATCATTCTTATTCCATTGAAAATATTTATACTTATATGTTCTATTTTTGGGAGCATTTAAGCTATAATAGATTGCAGTATCTCCTATAGCCAAGGAAGAAGTCGCTTTATTACAATAATAGGTCCATTTAAAACTCTTATAAAAACGGGAATCATTTTTGCGGTCAAACAACTCAAACATCGTTTTATTGGTAGCACGATGAAAACGATAAGGACGACCATTAGCTATATCACGCATCATACCAGGTTGATCTTCATACCATGACCCCCAATATAAATGAGATTTGTTCCCATCTCCATTATATATCGGATCAAGAGTAAACTGAATAGAAAAGATAACCTCACTATTCCCCATATTGTTAACATCCCACAAATCTGAATAGTTATTTAACAGAGTATATTTAGAACTATCTATCACTCTTCTAGCATAGTAATAAGCACTATCCATATCAGTTGACAATTGCCCACGCTGATCAGTTATTGCACTACCACGTGTAAGATAAACTTTAGATAATAGGTGAGCAGCGGCATATTTAGTAGCCTTACTTTGATCCGTACCTGTAGCTGATTCCCTGAGATGTTCTGCTGCATATCTTAAATCGCTAACAATTAGCTTATAAACATCTGCAACAGAAGAACGTTTAAAGTCTGTCTGAGGTTCTTGTATTGCTTCAGTGACCAAAGGTATCTTACCAAATTGCTGAACTAAATCGAAATAAAAGTATGCACGAAAGAAATTCATTTCAGCACCATAGCTCTCTTTCTCAGACTCCGATATACTCGCTTCCGGCAGTGCGTCTAAGACAAGATTTGTCACTCCGATAGCTTTATAATGATTCTCCCACAAACTATACAATTTCGATTCTGTTGGTGACAAAGTTGCACTATATAAGTTATACGGATAACTTAATGCTCCCTCTGCACCTGTTATCAGGTCAGTACCTAATTCTGTAAGAACATTAGAGAACTCCCCACCAACTCCAAAACGCATATAAGCATATGTAGCATCAACAGCAGCCAGTATGCCTTGTTCTGTTTTATAAAAATCACTTGTGATACGGGGAACTTCTTTCTCAGAGAGAAAATCATCACAACCAGTATTTGTTAGGGAGGTAAACCCGCAAGCTATCGTAAGAATTATGCCGATACTTTTTCTATATTTTACAGCTTTCATTTTATTCTTATTTTATTAGTTTAAAAAGAAACATTCACACCAAATATCCAACTGCTTACACTCGGTGAAGCATAGGTTGCTGCTCCTTCCGGATCGACTCCTGTATAGTTTGTAAATACAAGAGGATTCTGGGCAGTAACATATAATCGGCAATTAGATAAAGTTGCTTTATTAACCAGATTCTTAGGCAATGTATACCCTAATGTTATCGTTTTTACACGTAAAAAATCCGATTTTTCATAATACAATGAGGACTCATACTCTATATTATCATACAGTCTGTTAGGGCGAGGATAAGCATTAGTCGGATTGTTTGGAGTCCAATAATCAAATTTCACACTATTATTACGATAAGACTGGTGATTCACGCGAACTGCATTTCTCAACATTCCGCCTAAAGTTCCATAAAGAACAACATTCAGGTCAAAACCTTTATAAACAAATGTATTGCTAAGATTAAAAATATGTTTGGGACGTGTTTGTCCAAGGATCATACGATCATTGTCCGCAGTAATTTTATGATTTCCATCAATATCCAGCAATTTAATCATTCCCGGCGCAAATTTGTGACCATTCTTATTATATTGTTCGATTTCTGCAAGATCTTCCGGAGTATCCTGCCAGATACCTATTTTCTTATAATCATAATATACCCCAAGCGCTTCGCCTATAAACCAGCTATTACCTATATCATCTACTTTTCCATTATACAACTCTACTATTTCTTCCTTATTAGTTGAATACATAAAATCTGTAGACCATGTAAAGTCTTTATTTTGTATATTTACAGTAGATAAACTAACTTCAATGCCTTTATTCCTTGTCTTACCAACATTAGTAAGCACACTCGTATAGCCAGAGACAGCAGGTAACTGACGGTCAAGCAGCAAATCATGTGTATTTTGCAGATAAGCATCAACCGTTCCACTCAAACGCCCACGGAAAAAGCTGAAGTCGACACCTACATTCCATTGCCCGGTAGTTTCCCAAGTCAATGTTTTATCCGGCAAGCTGGAGGAGGTATAACCAATAACCATATTTTCTCCATAATTATAATACTTCTTTGATAACAATCCTTTTGTTTGATAAGGATTAATAGAAGTATTGGCAGTTACACCATATCCAAAACGCAATTTCAAATTATCAAGTTTATCAAAATTCTTAAGGAAACTTTCCTCATTTACTCTCCATGCCAATGAAAAAGCAGGGAAAGAAACCCACTTGTGCCCGTCTGCTAAGCGTGAAGAGCCATCATAACGCATTGAGAATGTAGCATAATACCTGCTTTTATAATTGTAATTCAAGCGACCCATGAAAGAAGCAAGGCTCCATACCTGGTTATTACTGTCATATCCTGTTATATCCAATGCTGATGCAATGTCATTAAAAAGCAGATCATCCGAAGGTAAATCCTGAACAGTAGCACTTAAACTTTCAGTTCTATTGCGCTGAATAGATTGCAGCAAGGTAACCCCGATAGAGTGTTTTCCAAACTGCTTATCATAGAATAACAGATTTTCAAATGTATAAGCATAGGTTTGTTGAGTAGCATTCTTTGCCTGATTAGGATTACCTTGTCTTGCATTTGAAGATAAAAAAGAGTAATCCTGACGAGAATGGAAATCAATACCAATATTTGCACGATACTTAAGTCCATCCAACGGAAGCTTGATTTCTCCATAATAACTACCTAAAAAACGGTTAATTTTCAAAGGATTAACCACTGCGTTAGGTTCTAAGTATTGAAGAGGATTCCACCATTGAGAATCACCTCCTGAAGTCATCAATGTAGGAACTCCATCATCATCATACAATCGTCCAAGTGGATTCACACGCCAACAATCCTGGAAGTTAGAACCTCTATTCTGTAATGAATGACTGAAGTGCGACTGTCCGCCTATCTTCAACCAATTAGTTACTTCTGCATCAACACTCAACTTTACTGTATAGCGTGAGTAATCTTGATTCTTATAAATACCTTCATTCTTGAAGTATGTAGTATTAAAAGCAAACTGCATTTTATCACCTCCTCCTCTAATGCCAAGTTGGTGATCAGTCACTATACCTGTACGTTCTACTTCGTTCCACCACAAAGCACCGGAACGTACTTTGCTGGAATCATAATTACCGTTTTCATCATAAGCCATTGCAATAGATTGCCAAGTATAATCATCACCAGTAAACGAGGGTAATGTTTTATCCAGTTCCATATTAGGCAGTGCTGAATCGTATTGTCCAGCTGCTCTATAAGCTTCACGCACATACTCCGCATATTCTGCTCCATCCATTAATTCCAACTTGTTTTGAATGGTCTGAATACCATAATAGCCATTATAGTCAACCTGCACTTTCCCTTTCTTACCTTTCTTCGTTGAGATTATGATAACTCCATTAGCACCTCTGGATCCATAAATAGCCGTTGCCGAGGCATCTTTCAATATATCAATACTTTCAATATCATTCGCATTTATAGATGACATTGGATTATCTTGTGCTGCACCCACTCGATCTCCGGCATTTTGCATGATGGGTATTCCATCAACAACAATCAATGGATCACCTCCAGCGGTAATAGAAGCGATACCTCTCACTCGAATGGCTGCACCAGAGCCAGCCAAACCCGATGTTTGGGTTACTTGTACACCAGCGGCACGCCCTTGTAAAGCGGCATCGAAAGAGCTTGTTGGAACAGACATTAGTTCCTCACTTCCAACTTTAGCGATCGATCCTGTCACATCTCTCTTATTCTGAACTCCATAGCCAACAACGACCACTTCATCTAATGTCTCCACATCTTCCGATAGACGAACATTAATATGAGTCTGATTTCCGACCTTTATCTCTTGGGAACGATAACCAATATAAGAATACACTAAAATGGCATCTCTATTAGGTACCTCAATTGAATAATTTCCATCCATATCGGAAGTAGTACCCGCAGTGGTACCTTTAATCTGTATGGTGATAAAAGATAAAGGCTCTCCTGTCTCCGCATCAGAAGCAGTTCCTGTGATCTTGATTTGCGCAAACGCTGTCAATGAAAACAAAGAAAGCATAAAGCACATAATAAATTCACTAATACTTTTACATCTCATGACATATTAAATTTAAAGTTAGACAAGTTCTAAAATATAAACACCACGAGCCGGAATATGAACCGCCGTGTCTATCGCAACGATCGTATCTGTTATAATATCTTTCCCAGATCTATAATCTTTTACGACTTCATGAAAACGATTCATATCTAATGTCTGGTTTTGATCTGTTCCATTCATTAAAACAAGTACCGTTTTATTATCCTTTACCCTAGCATATACGTAACAACCCGATTTATCAGGAGTATAATGAATCAACTTACCTTCTTTAACAGCATCACATCGCTGTCTCCAATTCAATAATTTTCTCATATAATCCCAAGCTTGATTCTGCAAATCCGTACGTCCCTCAGGAGTGAAAGCATCTTTTGGATCTCCTGCCCAACCTCCGGGAAAATCAGTGCGGATAATACCATCTCCTTCTGCTTTTGTCCCAGACATTAAAATCTCTGTCCCATAATAAATCTGAGGAATCCCTCGAGTTGTTAATAAAAAAGCAATAGCCTGTTTATACCTTCTTAAATCAGATTCTCCTTTCTGCATAAAGCGTCCTAAATCATGATTATCCAAAAAGACTAGTACATTATTAGGATCTGGGAATAAAAAATCCTGTGCGATAACTTCATAAATTTTAAAT
>OHSZ01000535.1_pt1 | contig 13505 bp, 9 predicted proteins | sample 1578791 | NCBI WGS metagenome assembly OHSZ01 (sample SAMEA3879551, study PRJEB24766) | human gut metagenome | biome: human-associated habitat; feature: feces | place: USA | collected 1985/1987 | reverse complement strand
TGGCTCCATCATAGTTGCGTAATACTGATAGAAATCTTTCTTAGCCTGACTCATCGTGCCGTTGTTATCCCATGGCTCAGGGATCGTTATCATGACAGCCAGTGGCAGATCCATTCCACTCATGACCAAAAATTCAAGTGTGTTGTCGAGCATTGCAGAGTCAGAGCCTTCTGTGTTTACAACAGGTGTGACCTTATCAAGGTCGCCCTTCAAATGCTCAGACTTCATCGTTTCCTCACGAGCGAGCATTTTATCAGCATTGCCTCTGATAGTGTTTATCTCACCGTTGTGAACGATCATTCTGTTAGGATGAGCTCTCTGCCAGCTTGGGTTTGTGTTGGTAGAAAATCTTGAATGTACCATAGCGATAGCAGACTCGTAGTCCTTATCCTGAAGGTCAGGGAAGAACTTTCTGAGATCCTGCACAAGGAACATTCCTTTATATACTATAGTTCTGCTTGAAAGTGATACAACGTAGGTGTCCTCATTTGACTGCTCGAACACACGTCTTGCAACATATAGCTTGCGGTCAAAGTCAAGACCCTTTTTAACGCCCTTTGGACGCTTGATGAAGCACTGCATTATGGCAGGCATACACTGGGCAGCTCTCTTGCCAAGCACCTCAGGCTTTGCAGGAACGACTCTCCAGCCAAGGATCTCCAGACCCTCTTTTTCGGCGATTATCTCAAACATCTTCTTTGCCTGATTTCTCGCAAGCTCGTTCTGTGGGAAGAAGAACATACCAACGGCATAGTCTCTCTCCTCGCCAAGCGTGATTCCAAGCTCAGCGGCGGCGATCTTCTTGAAGAATTTATGTGAGATCTGAAGCAGGATACCTACTCCGTCACCTGTTTTGCCCTCTGCGTCCTTACCAGCACGATGCTCAAGCGTTTCAACGATAGTCAGCGCATTTGCAACAGTATCGTGACTCTTTTTGCCCTTAATGTTCACAACAGCACCTATTCCGCAGTTATCATGCTCGAATTTCGGTGAATACAGGCTTTTTACATTAGTCATATCCTCCATGCGTTCCATTTTTATCACCCTTTCCTGCCAAACTGTAAAAAAATTATAGCTTATCGTTCAGCAACGTATGTTATTTCACGGCTCATAGCCGATTTTTAGCTGTTTTTAACAAAAAATTTGCAGGAAGAAATTAAAATCCTGCAATCCTGCATAAGCGCAAACAAACTCAAAGCGTGGTTTTTCGCACAAATGCAAGAAAATAGCCTTTTGCCGTCTTTTTTGACGGCTTAATCATTATAACACACATTACAGCAAAATGCAAGAGCGAATGATAAAACTTGCATAAATTCATTATTAATTTTTAGTTAATCGGTATACATATATAACTTATGATTTCATATCACTTCCCTAGGTAAACCTTGCAAACTAACGTAACAACGCTCTTTTCAGCTTATTTACAGCCATTTTCAGCGGAGAATCGTACTCTTTGTAAAAATGCTGATAATCCTTAGAATTGTTCCAGTCACCACCCCATTTCCAGCCATGACGCCTGAAAATGCAATAGCAAAGGTCTGTTCTGTCAATCTTGTGATCAAAAGCCTTGTCACGGTCTGCATACTCTGCAGCATTGGCAGGCATGACCTTATCCCCCACTATATAAGGATTTATAAGAGGGTTTATGTCTATCGCCCTGCCGTAACTGTGAGCCGAAATAGTGTTTGTACCAGCCACCACCCTATAGTTGAAGGCAGAGGAATTGTTATCCGCCATTGACCTTTCATCATCAGCGTCATACTCGTCCACGAGCCTGATTTTTTCTATCTCATAACCGCCCTCGAAAAGCTCATAGAAGATATCCAGAACCTCCTGTGCAAGCTTCCTCGCCACGATAAGCTCCCCCGACTGCACCTTATGCTCAAAGTCATAATATCTCACACGCAGATAGGCAAGGTCGCCCAGCTTCACATAGGGATTTTCCTTATAGGAAACGCCTTTTATACGCTCTATCACCTCGTTCGGAAGCTCCTCAGCCGTAAAGCCCTCTCTGTATAATATCTTTTCCATAAAAAACACTCCTTACAAAAAGCGGTCAAGGCATGATACCTTGACCGTCCTTATTATTTATCCGCAGACTTGTAGTACATAACAACAGGCGTACCGTAAGGCACGTTGTCATAAACATATTTGGCGTCGTCATAGCTCATATTTATACAGCCGTGAGAGCCGTTGTATTTATATATCTCACCGCCGAAATATCCGCCTCGCCACGTTGAATCGTGAAGACCTATTCCGCAGAGAGAAACGTTGTTCCAGAAGTTGCACTTTGTATCCCACTCGTCGCCGTCGGCATTTGTGTCTTTCATGCGCTTGTTGGTCTCCTTTGACCACAGCTTATAAACACCAGGAAGAGTTGTTCTCGCCTCAGATGTGGTCTGACCTGAAACTATATAGGTATCGAGCTTTTTCTTGCCCTTTTCATAATACCACAAGTGCTGGTCGGTAAGGTCTATCTCAATATAAGTGTCGCCTATATCATCGTCCTTGCTTCTCGCAGACTCAACGCCTGTAAAGTCAAAATAACCGGTACTGTAATAGATAGGGTCCACCTTGTCAACGCTCTCGCCCTTTTCAAGCATATCCACAAGATCGTCACAAGTCTTTTCCTGATCTATCCACCAGCCGTATTTAGCATCGGAGCTTGTCGGCACGATTATGTCGCCCTGCAAAGTGGCGTGGAATTTTCTCTTAGTATTATATGTATCATATTTCTTTGCGAGCTTTTCCACATACTCCATGGCTTTCTTTCTGTCCACAGTGTAGCTTCCGTCATCTTTGAGCTTTATCATCTTCATAAGCTCCTCGCCCGTGAGAGTTTCTGTGGTGTAGTCAAAATCGTATGTGACAGAAAGCTGGAAAACATCATTTCGTTTCTTGCAATCGTCCTCAAGGTCTGCGCTCTTCACCTCCGGAAGAGAATAACAACCTGTGTCCTTGTCAAGCTCAACGCTAAGCTCACCTGCCGCCACGCTTTGCGTAACACAAGCTTCAAGCTTTTTCATATCGGTTATCTTGTTTCCCTGCACCTCAGGGGTGATAACATAAGCCGTCTTATCCTCGTTAAGACCAAGCTTTGCATCGGCAGATTCAACATCGCCCCAGTTTGCTTTCTCCACAAGCTTCTGAAGCTTCTCAACATCAAATGTGATGTCCTCATTAAAACTATAGGTGGAGTTCTGTATAAATCCAGAGAACCATGTTTTTCTGTTCACGCTGTCATAGATCTTCTGAAGCTCGTCCTTGCCGCTTAGTCTGTAATCAAAATCAGCTGTCTTGAAAACAACAGGCGTGCCGTCGATAGTTTTGACCGTAAGCTCATAAGGCATATCGTTCACCCCGAGCAGATCGCAAGCCTGTTCAAATGTCTTTCCGCCCACGTCAATGCCATTCACTGTTGTGCCGCTCAGAAATCTGTTGCTATAGTAAGCTCTTCCAATGAAATATCCTCCGCCCACAACTATTACGATAGCCGCTGCCGCAGTGCCGCAGATAATGCCGATATTGTTGCGTTTTTTCTTTCTTTTCTTATTCTTTGACGAACCTTTGACAGAGCTGTTTTTCTTCACTGATGTCGCAGGCTTTTTCGTTATCTTTGTGGAATTTTCCGTCATCAATTATCCTCCTGTACAAAATGACGTTCGGCATTTGCCGACAATGTATCAAGAATAATTATATCATGCTTTTTTCCTTTTGTCTATAGGATAGGCTGAAAAATTTGTCACAAAAAGAGTGCCGGATATTCTTATTTAATGTACAAATAAACGTACTGAAAAAAACTACACGCAATCATTAAAAAAATATCGGGCAGATAACTCCACCCGATACAATATCAATCTTTTATATACTTGCCCTTGACCTCGCTGTAGGTCTTGCAGAAGCGGTCATGGGAGATATACGCTCCCCAGCTCATGTTATCGTCCACCTGAGGGTCCATAACATATACCTGACCGTTTATCGTTACCTCCACCCACATATGATAGCCGTAACCGCCTGCCGCCATAGCGGTCTTGCCGTCAACGGTCTTTGCGTCAAAGCCTATATAGTTGAGCATTGCGGCGTAAACGTAAGAATACTCTGTGCAAGTGCCGTAACCGTCCTCAAGAACAGCCTTGACAGGATTTGCCCAGCCGCCGTAATCGTAGACCGTGTTCTTTATAATATAATCGTAGCAAGCCACAGCCTTTTCGTAGTTTGTCATATCATCTGATATTATCTTATTGAGATATTTCAGAAGTATCTTTTCTTCCTTTGCGCTGAGCGTCGCCTTTGGATCAAGCACTGCAGAATTAAGTCGCTGTGCAGGGGTCTTGCCGTTGTCGACAACAGGCGCAGTGGTTGTAGTTGTAACAGGCTTTTTAGTTGTTGTCACCTTAGTGGTGGTGGTCTTTTTCTTGGTAGTAGTCACCGCAGGCGTTGTGGTCGTAACAGGGGCAGTGGTAGCCTTTGTTGTCTTTGCGGTGGTAGTAGTTTTTGCAGTAGTAGTTTTCACTGTTGTAGTCTTTTTTGTAGCCTTTGAGGCAACAGTATCGCTGTCAGTAGTGCTGACAGGGGCGGAAGTAACAGCAGATACCTTTGTTTCAGACTTTGAAGCCTGCTGAGTTTTCTTTGTCACAAGGCTTACTGATATGCTAAGCTTTGTGTCAGCGGAAGTCACGCTCTGCACTGCGGTCACTGACGCTGGCTTCTGTGATATTACAGAGGTCGTTACGCTCTCTGATCTCAAAGCTGTTTCAGAAGCTGCCTTTGTTGTTTCGCTTTTTGCAGTTTTTACAGCCTTTACAGCCTCGGTCTGAGAATTTTTCGCAGTTTCCTTGACGGCTGATGTTGTAAGAACAGTTGTGTTATCCCCGATCTGCTCAGATGTTTCCTTGTCAGAAACAACAGAAATGACCTTTGCATTTTCAGGCGGCATGACCGCACATGGCTGGATAACGTTTTTATCAAGTGTCGCAAAAGTCACAGCAGATACTGTTACAACTCCGCAGGCAGAAAGCACAGCCACACAGCGGGATATCCCCGACTTCAAATAACCCAATTCAGAACGCTCCTTTCAAATGTGATAAACTACACCATATTATAATGAATAAGGTTACAAAAGTCAAGGGGTGTTGTAATCAAATTGTAATTTTCAAGCCGTTTTTTCGCTCGTTTATGAAGTTTATATGAACGTCAAGTTACAACCATTGTACATTTTATATCCCAGGAACGACAATAAGGGTTCTATTTTTATCACTTTTAACAAATTTCGCAAAACTTTTATTAATAATACCGAAAAACGGACACCTGCGTTACAAAAGCCCATATTTTCCACGATATTTTACATATCTATCCACAAAATCACCCACGCAAAAAAAGAACGCAGACACAAGCCAGCGTTCCTTTTTTTGAAGTATATGAAGTATATATGGAGAAAAAAGTATATGTGTAAATTTCATCTTTTTGTCTTTCTCTTACTGTGTTTATATTATACTCCGCCAATGTGACAGTTTTATGATAATGTGCTGAAAACTAATACACAAAAAATAAGTGCAAAAAAACGCCTGCCATACGACAGACGTTTTCTCTTAGTTTAAGTAAATTACTCAGCCTGAGGTGCTCCTACAGGGCAAGTACCTGCGCAAGAACCGCAGTCGATGCACTCGTCAGCGTTAATAGCACACTTACCGTCAGCCTCGGAGATAGCTCCTACTGGACATGCGTCCATGCAAGCGCCGCAGCCGATGCACTCATCACTAATCTTATAAGCCATTTTCACAGACCTCCTTGCATAAATTCTACAAGTATCATATCAAATACTATACTTATATAATAACACATTTTCTGAAAAAATCAAGAGGTTTTCGGCATTTCATAAAAATTTCACATAGATTTTAAGTGATTTTTCGGTTAGTATTCACTAATCAGCTAGATGCTTGCCAATTCCTGCTGTGAGATAAGTGCAAATCCTGCTTCACTCAAAGCTTCCAGAGCGGCTGTAACGTTCTCTACTCTAAGGATAAGATAAGCCGTGTTTTCCTTAGTGTTTATGAATGCAGAATACATATACTCAACGCTGATGTTGTCATTGTAGAGAGCTTTCATTGCTTCTGAAAGTCCGCCTGGGCGGTCATTTATCTCCACTGCAAGCACCTGAGTGGTGGTAACGGAAAAGCCCTCTGTTTTCAAGGCTGAAACTGCTTTTTCAAAATCGTCAACGATAAGTCTGAGAATACCGAAATCCTTTGTGTCAGCAAGGGACATTGCACGGATATTCACATCATTATCCCCAAGTATTTTTGTAACGGCAGACAATCTGCCAGGTCTGTTTTCAATAAAAACCGAAAGCTGTTTTACTGTCATAAAATTACCCCCTGTCTTTTAGACAAGCTTTCTCTTGTCGATAACTCTTACTGCCTTGCCCTCAGAACGTGGAATGCTCTTTGGCTCAACAAGTCTTATCTTCGCCTTGATGCCAAGGATATTATGGATATCGTTTGATATCTTCTTTTCAAGATCCTCGATAGACTTGACAGTATCAGAGAACATATCGTCATTAAGCTCGACTCTTATCTCAAAAGTATCAGAATTGTTCACCCTGTCAACGACTATCTGATAGTTAGGGCTTGCCTTTGATATCTTAAGAAGCACTGACTCTATCTGCGATGGGAACACGTTTACGCCCTTAATGATGAGCATATCGTCGCTTCTGCCCATTGGCTTGCACATTTTGACGAGAGTTCTGCCACATGAGCATTTCTCTCTTGTAAGAATACAAATATCTCTTGTTCTGTATCTCAGCAGAGGGAAAGCTTCCTTTGTGATACTTGTGAATACAAGCTCGCCCTTTGAGCCTTCAGGAAGCACCTCTCCCGTGTCAGGGTCGATTATCTCTGCGATAAAGTTGTCCTCATTGATGTGCATACCGGACTGTGCTTCGCACTCGAAAGCTACGCCAGGACCGCTTGTTTCTGTCAGACCATAGATATCGTAAGCCTTGATACCAAGAAGATTCTCTATCTCGTGACGCATTTCATCCGTCCAAGGCTCAGCACCGAAGATACCAGCTTTGAGTGTAAGCTCCTCTGGCTTTATGCCCATTTCCTTTACAGTTTCACCTATATAAGCGGCATATGACGGAGTACAGCACAGGATAGTAGAACCTAGATCCTGCATGAACTGTATCTGTCTTTCTGTGTTTCCTGATGACATCGGCAGTGTAAGACAGCCTACCTTATGAGAGCCGCCGTTAAGACCTGCTCCGCCTGTAAAAAGTCCATAGCCATATGCAACGTGGCAAACGTCGTCTTTTGTTCCGCCTGCGGCAACTATAGCTCTTGCACAGCAATTTTCCCAAAGGTCGATATCATGCTGAGTGTAGAAAGCCACAACTCTCTTGCCTGTGGTTCCGCTTGTAGAATGTATTCTCACGCACTCTGAAAGCGGCTTTGCAAGCAGACCGTAAGGATAAGCCTCACGCAGATCAGCCTTTGAAAGGAACGGCAGCTTGTACAGGTCCTCAATGCCGTGGATATCATCAGGCGTTACGCCCTTTTCTTCCATAAGCTTCTTGTAGTATGGCACATTGTCCCAGACGTGCTTGACCTGCTTGACAAGTCTTTCGCTCTGGAGTTTTTTCATGTCCTCGTGCGCCATGCACTCGATCTCTTCGTTCCAATATTTTCCCATTGGAACACACCTCCTGTTAAAATGGTTTCGGTCATATTACTCGGGTATCAACTTTGCACAAGTATCATACGCCGTACATTTCTTCAAGCATCTTAATGCCTGTTTTCGTTTTGAACACCTTGTCACGGAAGCTTTTTATGCTCTCTTTGGAAAGGCTGTCCTCGAAAGCGTTCACAAGGAAATCTGCTTCCAAGAGTATCTGCCAGTCAAGCCCCTGGGCGCCCTCATAGGTGTGATGATGTGCGATAAGAAAGCACACCCTGTCTATGATATCCTCATCAAAGTCAAGCTCTGTGAGCATTTTCCGTGCAGTCTCAGGACCTAACTGTTCCTGAAGCTTTCCGCCGCATTGACCCTTGCCGTATCTCTCCTCCGCAGGCTTTATGCCTATATCATGCACCACCGACGCAACGTCAAGACAGTACATAGCGCGGATATCAAGCCCCTCTGCCCTGCCGATAACACGGGCAAAGGTATGCACCTTTATAAAGTGCTGTATACGCTTAGGGTCGCCGCTGAAAAACTCGGTCATTTTTATGATAAGACCGCTTATCTCGTCCATTATTTTACCTCTCTGCCGAGAGCGAACGCCTTTTTATTCAGTTCAAGGAACTTTGCAGGAACACAGTTTTCAAGAGCCTTCTGCCAAACGTCCTCGTCAAAAGCCATTTTAGTTGACACAACGCCCATGAGAACAACGTTTGAAGCCTTTGCAGTACCAGCCTGCTCTGCAAGTGCCAGTGCGTCAACAGCGATAACGTCAACGCCCTCTGCTTTAAGCTTGCCTATGATATCCTCAGGGTAAACAGCCGCACCTGTTATAACAGGCATTGGGTCTATCTGCTGAGTTGAAGTGATGATATGTCCGCCCTTCTTGAGATATGAAACATATCTTGCGGCTTCAAGCTGTTCAAAGCTGATGATGATATCAGCTTCGCCTTTTTCAACTACAGGCGAGCATACCTCGCTGCCGTACTTAACGTATGTAACAACAGAGCCGCCACGCTGGCTCATTCCGTGTACCTCGCTGACCTTTACATCAAACCCCTGTGAAAGAAGCACGTTTCCTATTATTCTTGACGCAAGCAGAGAGCCCTGTCCGCCTACGCCCACTATCATAATTGATCTTGTTTTCATTATTTACACCTCGAAATATATGTTATCATTAGTCGCATATCGCACCCAGCTTACACATTTCCTTGCATATGCCGCAGCCTACGCACTGTGTATGGTCGATAACGCACTTGCCGTCATGGATAGATATAGCAGGACAGCCTATCTTCAAGCACTGCTTACAGCCTACGCACTTATCCTTGTTTACCTTGAGCGGTGGATTGTGCTTTACATATTTAAGAAGTGCGCATGGACGTCTTGAAATAATAACGCTTGGTTCTTCCTTGGCAAGCTCTTCCTTGATAACAGCCTCTGTTTCAGCCATGTGATATGGGTCAACGACTCTTACGCTCTTGATACCAAGTGAATGGCAGAGCATTTCAAGGTCAACGGCATAAGCAGGGTCGCCCTTAAGGTTTTTACCGGTTGTAGGGTTCTGCTGATGACCCGTCATACCTGTGATAGAGTTATCGAGAATGATAACAGTTGAATTTGTGGAGTTATATGCAACGTTCACAAGACCTGTCATACCGCTGTGCATGAATGTAGAGTCACCGATAACGGCAACAGACTTCTTCTCAGCCTCTGCACCTCTTGCCTTGTTAAATCCGTGAAGTCCGCTGATAGAAGCACCCATGCAGATAGTTGAATCCATAGCACAAAGCGGTGCTGTTGCGCCGAGAGTGTAACAGCCGATATCGCCTGATACCATAACGCCCAGCTTATGCAGGCAATAGAACAGACCTCTGTGAGGACATCCCGGACACATAACAGGAGGTCTTACAGGCACGTTATCCTCAAATGTGATATACTCAGGCTTCTCGCCAAGTATCTTTTCGGCAACGATAGTCTGTGATATCTCGCCCATAAGGCTGAAAAGCTCCTTGCCGATAACGTTCACACCGTTCTTTTTGCAGTGTGTTTCGATAACATCGTCAAGCTCCTCGATTACATAGACCTTTTCGCACTTTGCGGCAAAGTCCTTTATTATCTGAATAGGCATTGGGTTTACGATACCGAGTTTGAGATATGAAGCCTTGTCGCCCAAAGCTTCCTTTGCATACTGATATGAGATACCGCTTGTGATAACGCCTATCTTTGTATCGTTCATCTCGACCTTATTGAGCGGTGAAGTTTCGGCATAATCAGCGATAGCCTTCATTCTTGCCTCAACAACAGGGTGACGGCGGATAGCGTTACCAGGCATCATAACATACTTCTGGATATTCTTTTCATATGGGATATTCTCCCTTTCCTCTCTCTCGCAAAGCTCAACGGCTGACTGAGAGTGAGAAACTCTGGTGGACAGTCTTACGATAACAGGAACATCGAACTTTTCAGAAAGCTCGAAAGCAGCCTTAGCAAACTCCTTGCACTCTCCTGAATCGGAAGGCTCTATCATCATTGTCTTAGAAGCGATAGCATGGTGACGTGAATCCTGCTCGTTCTGTGACGAGTGCATGGAAGGGTCATCGGCAGCCAGCACCACCAGACCACCGTTCACGCCGGTTATGGCAGAATTGACAAACGCATCGGCAGCCACGTTCATGCCTACATGTTTCATACATACCAAAGCACGTTTTCCTGCGTATGACATACCCAATGCAGCCTCCATGGCCGTTTTTTCATTGGTACACCAAGTGCTGTGCAATTTTCTTTCCTTTGCCAAAGGATTATTCTGGATAAACTCTGTGATTTCAGTGGACGGTGTACCCGGATAGGCATATACACCCGATATGCCGGCATGTATCGCTCCGAGGGCAATTGCCTCATCGCCCAACAATAATTTCTTTTCAGCCATTATCTATTATTTTGTTAATTGTTTCATATCAATGTAAAGGGGTCTGCATCATCCAATACCGGGAATTTCTTCCTGAAAGCCTGCAATGCCTCCATATCTATATCAGCCGATACCGCACTTTCCCTGCTCCACGGACATTCGGCTATCGTTTTTCCGTAGGGATCGATGATGGCGCTGCCACCCGAATATTCACAGGTAGGATCAGTTCCCATGCGGTTCACTCCGGCCACATAGCACTGGTTCTCAATAGCCCGCGCCCGAAGCAGCGCGCTCCAGGCATCCACACGGGGAGTGGGCCAGCTTGCCACATAAAGTATCATGTCGTAATCCCCCAGGTTGCGTGACCAAACAGGGAAACGGAGGTCATAACATACCTCCAAAAGAATACGTACCCCACGGAAGTTCACCACCACACGCTCTGTGCCGGCAGTGAAACGCTTGTGTTCGCCCCCAAAGGTGAACAAATGTTTCTTATCATAATGCTGCACGGCTCCGTCCGGATGGACAAAGTAAAAACGATTATAATAGTTTCCATTCTCACATACTGCTACACTGCCTGCAATAGCACAATTCCGCTCGGCTGCCTTACGCTTCATCCAGTGCAGGGTTTCACTGTCGGCGCTCTCCGCAATTCCTTCGGGTTGCGTACAAAAACCGGTGGAAAACATTTCGGGTAAAACAAACAGATCAGCATCCGGCAGACAGCTTATCGCTTCGTCCGCCCTTGCTATATTGGCCTGTGGATTGGCCCATTCTATATTTCTCTGTAGAATTGTTATTTTCATTGTTTTTCATATTATAAGACCCACAAAGGTAACAAATATAATAAGATAGCAAGCATTTTATTACTAACTATTTCCTTTCACTCCCTTTTTTCTTACATGTTTTCATAAATATCCCCTATTTATTCCTCATAAAAAAAGCAGCCCAGCAAGGACAAGCCTTGCTGAGCTGCACTAAATGCCTTATTTTTGTCTCAAACAGTAACGGTTATATGAAACCAATCAGTTGTATTCAAAGTTTTATCGTTTTCACCTTACCCGGAATAACCGTCAGCCGCACCGTTCCATCCCCCTCTATCTCCACTTTCTGGTATCTGGCCTCCACCACCACCTTACCATCCGGTGCCATCAGTCCCCATTGACAAGCATTCTCCTCGAATACACAATAACCGCCGACGGGAGGACAGATGTTCCTATAACAAGGAGGAACCACGATACGCTCACCCGACTTCAGCCCCCATTTCAGCCCCATCCGGAAAGGACGGACATCGCCTATCTCCTCCAGTCTCTTCCGTCTTTTCTCCTCCTCATTCCGTTTCAGTAACAGGTTCATTTCCTCCGCACGCCGCCCGGCCTCCTCCTTCAATCTCTTCACCGCAGAGTCAAAATCCTCCTCACCAGCCTCAGGATTATTACAGGCGATATATCGTTTCCTCTTTCCTTTCTCCACATGATAATAACTCCCTTGCCCGTCCATCACCACGATACTCCGGTCTGCCAGACGACCACAGCACCAATACACCTCCTCGTCATCCCCTTCCAGCAGACAAGCGAAAACATCGAACACGGTAGACCATACAGGATCCGCCAACTTGCAGGACTTCGGGACACGATAGTCCGGTATCTTCAGATAAAAGCCATAAAAACAGAGACTATCCTTATGCAACCCGCGCATGGAAGCATACGCCTTCCGTGTGCGGCTATGAAAGGTCTCTCCCACTTTCAGCAATTCCACGCTACCGTAAGAGCACACCACCGGCTTCTCCCGATAAGTCCTGTCCGTTTTCAAGTCGATGTAAGCATCCGTACCATCATTGCCCGTAACGGCCAGAAGCTCCCCTTTCAGGAATCGCAACCTCCGGCAGCGGTCTATGATGATCTTCGGCTTTCCATTATCGTCCACCACCCCTGTACGGCCATCTTCCAAACAAACCGCCGCCCGGTCCGCACAGGTGTCGAACACTTCCTTGTATCGAGGCATCACTGTCACTCTGTTTCTACGCCTCAGTCCCCACAATCCGCTACATCGGTCATGGAAAGCTTTCAGAACAGAGAGTGCATTCCGCCCCTCTTCCTGATCAGACAAATTCCGGTTCCTGATCGCATCCAGCAACTGTCCATGGGTCATCACCATTTCCCATTCTTCCTCCCGCCTGCCTTCCTCCAAGAGCGAACACGCCACGGACAGCCCGTTTTCCGCTCTTTTCCGAGAAAAGGTGTCACCCAGTATCCGCCCCTCGAACATCGCTTCCCAGTCCCGCTCACGGACGGGCAAACCGAATATCCGGTGCAACCCCACATTATCTATCAGCATACAGGATTCCTTATCACCCGATTTCCGTAATCCCCTCCCCACCTGTTGCAAGTATTTCGCCAGTGAAAGCGTGGGACGAGCCAGCTGCACGAACTCCACATCGGGACAGTCGAAGCCCTCGGAAAAGATATCCACATTGACCAGCACCCTGATCCTTCCCTGTCTGAAGCCTTCTACCAGTTCCCTACGCTCCGAAGCAGGCGTTTTGCTGTCGATAGCCACAGCCGACACTCCGTGTGCATTGTAACAGGCGGCTATCTGACGGGCATGGGCTATACTGACGGCATACACCATTCCTTTTTTCCCGGCGGCATACCTCTCGACGCTCTCGTACAACCGCCGGATGCTGACCTGACGGTTCAACACCTCATTCATTTCCTTCACCTGATAATCTCCGTCCACCCCACGTTTCTTCAACGAATCTATTATCTGTTGCTCCCTGCTGTCCGCACGGATAGACACGTAGTCGAAAGCCGACAGCCAGCCTTTCCCGATGAATTCCGCGATGCTCCACGAAGTTATCAGCGCATCAAACAAATCCGTGAAGCCCTTGCCGTTCAGCCGGCAGGGGGTGGCGGTCATGCCC
>OHSZ01000516.1_pt1 | contig 14123 bp, 10 predicted proteins | sample 1578791 | NCBI WGS metagenome assembly OHSZ01 (sample SAMEA3879551, study PRJEB24766) | human gut metagenome | biome: human-associated habitat; feature: feces | place: USA | collected 1985/1987 | reverse complement strand
TCTGGATGATCTGACGGAGAAACCGGATGTGGTAATTCTGGATCCGCCAAGAGATGGAATCCATCCCAAAGCATTGCCGAAGATTCTTTCTTATGGGGTAGACCATATTGTATATATTTCCTGCAAAGCGACCAGCCTGGCAAGAGATCTTCCAGCATTTCTGGCGGCAGGGTATAAGCTGGAAAAAGCCTGCTGCGTTGATCAATTTTGTCAGACTGTTCATGTGGAGACTGTGGTGTTGCTACAAAGGAAGAATATGTAGAAATCCTTGAATTTACGCACTTTGTAGAGTTTTTCAGTTTCAGAAAAATAGGTGAAAATCACAAAGAAAAGAGCCTTGTGAAGAAAGTAACCGTTGTTGTTGCGTTAGACCTCGGGACGGGGAACACAAAGAATCTTGAATATGAAAATTAATAGAGAGCTATCAGATCATTGATAGATTATAGGGATACTTGTTAAAAGCGGGTGTCCCTATTTTTTATAGGGCATTTCAGAAATGGAGTGTCTTTTTTATACCAAAATATTAAAAATTCAGGAGGAAAATGAAAATGACAAACACAGCGTTAAGAGCAGAGAATAGCAATTCTCGCACAATTACTTTCAAGAGCAGGGAACACGAAAAATTTTATGAGGAATATCTGAAAAAATGCAGATATCAGGATGTCTACCATCGGGCTTTGGTTTATTGCCTGGGTATCGACAGAGACACAAGAGAAAATGTGAATAAAATCTATAATTTTATAAAATTTTCACAAGATCAACAAGCATATCATAAAAAAGGGAAGTTCTCACTTCCCCTCTTTTGCTTTGAATGCCAATGCATACATTCGTATTTGTTTGACCATGGACAACAACCCATTGCTACGTGTAGGTGACAGATGTTCTTTCAACCCTATCTTATCTATAAAATAAAGATCAGTATTCAAGATTTCATCAGGAGTGTGTCCTGAAAGGACTTTTATCAGCAAGGCAATAATTCCTTTTACAATCAAAGCATCACTTTCCGCCTTAAAAACAATCTTACCGTCTACCTCGTCCGCTTGAAGCCATACTCTGCTTTGACATCCTTCAATCAGATTCTGTTCCGTCTTATATTTTTCTTCAAGCGGTTCCTGCTCATTTCCCAAATCAATAAGTAGTTGATACCGATCCATCCAGTCATCGAAGTCACTGAACTCTGCAATCACTTCGTCTTGTAATTCATTAATTGACATATATATAATTGCTATTTACAAATTTCTAAATACTCTAAATAACAAGGAGATTATTTTTCATTGTAGATTACTTCCAATACAGTCTGCCCGACCGCCTTCAGTGTATTCCTGTCTATATGCTCCATATTATCATTGATAGTATGCCAGGTCGGGGTAAAACCACCTTCCGGATCGGAAGCAATAATATCGATCGTTTTAATACGTGCCAGGCGGTTGATAAACAAATGGTCATCCGTCACCCCTCCTCCGTCTTCATCAATGAACATTTTGCCATATCCCAATTTCTTGGCTGCTTTCCACACCTTTTTATTTATATCCGGCGCAAATCTCTCAGAATATGATTCTTTCAGGAAAACCGTATTTTCGCCACCTACCATATCAAGCAGGATACCAAAACGAGCATTATATCCCTGTACATGAGGGTTACGCGCCCAGTATTGTGCACCCAGACACCATGATTCTTCATTATTCTGGTCATGTGTACCATAATCTTCGGCATCAAGAAAAATAATGTCAATACCAAGTTCCGGCTGCCGTTGATTGACCAAACGGGCTATTTCCAACAGAGCTCCTACTCCGCTTGCACCATCATTCGCTCCCAGAATCGGAGTCTTGTGATTCTTTTCGTCAGGATCGTTATCGGCCCACGGACGTGTATCCCAGTGGGCAAATAAAGCGATTCTTTTTTTACTTTCCGGCTTATAAGAACCGATAATATTTCGCGCTTTCAACAAAGTACCGTTATAAGCAATCAGATCGGCATACTGATCGGTCACCTGCGCACCGAAATCTTTTAATTGCTTAGCCAGATAATTTCCACAAGCTACATGCCCCTTTGTATTAGGAACACGAGGACCAAAATCTACTTGATTCTTTACATACAGATAAGCACTATCTGCATCAAACTGTGGTACATTCACAACTATCTTTTCGTTTTGTTCACTTGTACTATTTGCCTTATTGCCACCTCCGCAGGAGAATGCTGATAATAACAAAAAGGCACTTACCAATACTATCATAATTTTCTTTTTCATCATCCTCTTTTCTATTAAAGTCTCAAAATTAGTCATTTTCATCACAGCATTGTTCAGATGAAATAGATTATTAACAAATAAACTTTAATTCTACATTTTTCTTTCCAACCGTAAACTCTACTTTTGCTCCGTTTATAAGCGGCAAATTATGAGTAACATGCCCTACAGGAAAATTAAAGCAAACGGGGTAATCATACTCTTTTACCAAATCCGCCAGAGCAGCATACAACTCTTTGCCCAGCGAACAATCTTCTTCATATTCCGTAAACTGTCCGACAATCAGTCCAGATAATTTTTCAAGTACACCGCCCAATTTTAGATTATACATCATGCGTTCAATGGCATGAGGTCGTTCGCTGACATCTTCGATAAACAGCACAGTTCCTTCTGCCGGAATATCATAAGGAGTACCGCGCAAACCGTAAGCTACCGCCATATTCCCCCCACGAAGAACCCCCTGCGTACTGCCCTGCTTATTCAACTTATGTTTCTCACAAGTATAAGAAGGCAAGTTTCCGAACAGGATATCTTTCAAATAGTTTGTACACGGATCATCCTCCGGCTCTACCGCAAGATGACGTGCCATTAACGAATGCAACGAAGCATATCCGTTTTTCTGAAACAGATTGTGCAATGCAGTAATATCACTGAAGCCCAACAACCATTTCGGATATTCACGAAATGCCGTAAAATCAATCTTATCTATCAGATGTACAGCTCCATATCCTCCACGACTACTAAGGATAGCTTTCACTTTCGGATCATCCATTGCATCCTGCAAATCTTTCAGACGTTGGCTGATCGTGCCGGCATATCGCCCGGATGAACCTCCGGCGTGCTTTCCCATAACAACTTTCACCCCCCATGATTCAATCCGTTTCTTGGCACCTTTCAGGAATTGTTTGTCTATCTTACTGGAGGGCGATACGATAACTACTTTATCACCTTTCTGCAAAAAAGGAGGAAATTGAATATTCATATATGTTCTTATTTTTTTGACTTCCGTTGATAAAAATGTACCCAGTCCACTTCCATTTCTACCGGAAGATCTTCAGGACCGACCGCTCCGACCCACGAGCCTCCCAATTGCATATCAATCAGCAGGTAAAAAGGCTGATTAAAAGGGTATTGCCCTTCTTCTTTTGTTTGTATGCGAGGATAGGTAAACGTATGCATATCATTGATATAAAATGAAAGGCTGTCCGGATACATTTCTACTGCGTAAACATTGTACCGATCAGGATAAATAGGTCCCGTGGAATGAGACTTTGGATTTTCTGTGATGCCCAATGTGTAGGTATAATGAGAATGAACAGTCTGATAAGCAATTGAATCGTTATTCAAACGTTCCATAATATCAATTTCGCCACCGGACGGCCATGCCGCTTTTTCAGGTAACATCCAGATAGCCGGCCATGCCCCTTTCGCAGCATTCAACTTGGCACAAATTTCAATACGTCCGTTTATAAAAGCTTTCTTGCCTTTTGTATAAACACCGCCCGTCAAATAAGGAGCCGTGTCATTGGGCTGAACCTGATTGACGATACCTCTCAACACCAGTTTGCCTTCACGCATTGCATAACAAGAATCAAAGTCAGTCATGTAATTATTCCAATCCGACTTTCCTCGTGGAATCTTACTCCATACCTTTGAATCAAAATTCTTTTTTTGATTAAAGTTTTCTTTCCAGACCAAGGACCAACCTTCAGGAACCTTCGTCGTCTTGCACGAAACGAACAGCCAACAAAGGAGGATTAAGCTAACAAAAAATAGATTTTTAAACTGTTTCATGTCTTTTTTATTTCATTGGGGGATTCATTTGCAAAAATACAGGAAAAAACGATTCCATGCATATCTATCGACCAAAACAAATAAAATATAGCAAAATGTTACATAATGGATGTAATTTTTCGGATTGCAATCGCTATTTTTTCAATCCTTTTTCTGATATTTGCTAAAAATCTAACGTTATGGAACCTATTCAAAGTTTTGCCCAATTGACGGCTCATCTCAAAAAACTAAATCATAGAAAACGGATTGCCGTAGTCTGTGCCAATGATCCTAACACGGAATATGCTATTACCCGCGCATTGGAAGAAGGAATTGCGGAGTTTCTGATGATCGGAGATTCGGCTATTCTGGAAAAATATCCTACACTCAAACAATATCCCGAATACATAAAAATCATCCATATAGAAGATTCGGACGAGGCAGCACGCGAAGCGGTACGCATTGTCCGTGAGGGAGGAGCAGATATTCTGATGAAAGGAATTATTAATACGGACAACCTGTTGCACGCTATACTTGATAAAGAAAAAGGATTGCTTCCGAAAGGGAAAATTCTTACGCATCTGGCGGTAATGGAAATTCCAACGTATCACAAATTGCTTTTCTTCTCGGATGCTGCCGTTATTCCGCGTCCCACTTTGCAACAACGTATAGAAATGATCTGGTATGCTATATGCACGTGCCGCCACTTCGGTATTGAACAACCACGTATCGCCTTAATCCACTGTACGGAAAAAGTAAGCGCCAAGTTTCCCCACTCACTGGATTATGTAAATATCGTGGAACTTGCCGAAGCCGGAGAGTTCGGAAATGTAATTATTGACGGCCCGCTGGATGTACGTACCGCCTGCGAGCAGGCAAGCGGCGATATTAAAGGTATTGTATCTCCTATCAACGGACAAGCGGATGTGCTGATATTCCCCAATATAGAATCGGGTAATGCATTCTACAAATCTGTGTCCCTGTTTGCACAGGCAGAAATGGCGGGTTTATTGCAAGGACCGATCTGCCCAGTGGTACTTCCGTCTCGTAGTGACTCCGGCTTGTCCAAATATTATAGCATGGCAATGGCTTGCCTGCAAGTCTCAGGAGACTGTGAATGCAGAAAACAAATAAATCAAGTCCCCAATAATTCATAATTCAAAAATCAATATTGATGAAAATTCTAGTTATCAATCCCGGCTCCACTTCGACGAAGATTGCAGTATATGAAAATGAAACTCCGCTACTGGTCCGTAATATCAGCCATACAGTAGAAGAATTATCCGTTTATTCACAAGTGGTAGACCAGTTTGAATTTCGGAAGAATCTGGTACTCCAGGAGTTGGAAGCCAATAAGATACCTTTTGACTTTGATGCAGTCATCGGACGCGGAGGACTGGTAAAACCGATACCGGGTGGAGTATATGAGGTAAATGAAGCCATGAAACGTGATACGGTACACGCCATGCGCACTCATGCCTGTAACCTTGGAGGATTAATTGCAGACAAACTTGCTTCTTCCTTACCCAATTGTCGTGCTTTCATTGCCGATCCGGGAGTAGTGGATGAACTGGAAGATATAGCCCGTATCACAGGCTCACCGTTAATGCCCAAAATTACAATTTGGCATGCCTTGAACCAAAAAGCAATAGCACGCCGCTTCGCCAGAGAGCAGGGAACACAATACGAAGACCTTGATTTAATCATCTGCCATTTGGGAGGTGGTATTTCTATTGCAGTTCACCGCCATGGACGGGCTATTGATGCAAACAATGCGTTGGACGGCGAAGGCCCTTTCTCGCCGGAACGTGCAGGTACACTGCCTGCCGGTCAACTCATCGACCTTTGTTTTAGCGGACAGTTCACCAAAGATGAATTGAAGAAGCGTATTTCCGGACGTGCGGGACTGACAGCTCACTTGGGTACTACCGATGTACCTGTGATTATCAAATCCATAGAAGAAGGAGACAAAAAAGCGGAGCTCGTATTGGACGCCATGATTTATAACGTAGCAAAAGCAATAGGTGGCGCCGCTACTGTACTTTGTGGGAAGATAGATGCTATTCTCCTGACAGGAGGGATTGCTTACTCCGATTATGTCATTTCACGACTCAAAAAACGTATTTCTTTTTTAGCTCCGATCCATATTTATCCCGGAGAAAACGAAATGGAATCATTGGCTTTCAATGCGCTAGGGGCATTGAAAGGAGAACTTCCGATACAAATTTATAAATAACACAAACTTCCCATTCTTGAGTTTCACCGTTTTTATCGTATTGATAAAACACTGATAATCAACATAAATCAATATGTTTCTATCACCCTCAAAGCAAATATATGGAAAAAAACACCTCAACTATTTTTTGCCTTAACGCCCTCTTTTTTTTAAAGGAGGGAGTATTTTTAATAAAAGGGAGCGAAGCCCCCTCGACTTCACTCCCTCACAATCTTTCTCCTCTCATTTCCTAATACACGGAGAAACACGTTTGAATCAAAAAAAGTTACACCTATAATTATAAACTATTCATCCACCTTTAAAGCTCCGGCAGGTCTTTATTTCCGGTCTTATTCACCGGCGAACCGTCAGCGTTTACTTGAATAGAACCATCGCCATTGCAAACAAAAGCATTTCCATAAATATCTCCTCGCTTGCCACCTTCTTTAATACACATCCAATAGGCTATTGAGAATTCCTCCTGCCCGTAAGAGAACTGGGTATGGGATGCAGAGAATATTGCCTTCCATTACATAATGAATACCTGTGCCTTCAAAAGCTCGGTCCAAAATTTCGGATACCGACTGATTGTTGGCAGCTACATTAACTACCCGTTTTACATCTACTGTTTTTTTGTTGTAGACAAACAAATAGTTGGTCTGTGACTCTATTTTAGAGAGTAACTCACTTACTTTCAGCGTTGAGTGGGGAATGCTGATTTTTGCACTCTGAGAGTATCCATTCTCACAATAAGCTTGAAATGTTACGAACAGAAGAAGGAATAAAGTGATAGTATTATTTGCTTAGATTCTAAACTTTTTGGACAAAAAAGCCCTTTCAAAGAAATTTTTCTCATATCTTTACAACGTGTTAAGTTAATAAATTGATTAAGGTCGATTTTTGACTGTTTCGAATCGGAAAGTATGGGGGTACTTTCCGATTCTCTTTTAATGAGATGCTATTGACTGTTATTCATAATTGTTATGCTTTTAAGGGTTAGTACTAATTTAAGGTATATATTTAGCGTGAGCTCATTTCTTTATTTTATAAAGATACTGTCTTTTTCGGCACTTATGGAGTAAATAAACGAATGATCTTTCTGAATTACTTTCAGTACGTGTTCCACCCCATCCTGATCTTTAAACTTACCCGTGCAACGATAATTCAGTACTTTCGGATTCTCCACAACGATCTTCACTTTATAATATTTCTCCAGTTTACCAAGCAACAGGTTAAAAGGAGTATCATCAAAACAGTATAAACCATCTTTCCAACGGAGATAATCAAAATCAGTAAAACGCTCCTTTCTGAACTTTCCGTCCCAGAAAATAAAAACCTCGTTCCCCCCAGACGTGTAAGCGAATGTTCGCTGCCTTTCGCATAGATATCGACAATGCCTTCAAGCAAAGTAGTTGTAAATTCATTGCTACCCCGGTAAGCACACACATTAAAATGTGTTTCCACTATTCTCACCTGATTAGTTTCCGTATTTACATAGAATGGGATTTCTCTATTTTTCGCCACCTCGAAGTAAGCTCCTCCGTCTAGTTCCACATTCCTCTCATTCCGTCCGAAATCATGGGAGTATGTTAATGTAGACTGTGCATTCAGCCATACTTTCGTACCGTCTGCCAAAGTAATCTGTGCTCGCTGGCCAGCAGGCACTGCCACTGGCTGCAGATGCGCTGTATTACCATAATGATACTCCTTGAATAAAAAAACACAACTGATTGCTACTACTATAACAGCAGCTATACGGGCACTCTACCTTAACATAGGTAAGATATGAGTACCCACAGCCACTTTCTCTCCCTTATTGTTTATTTTGGTATTGGTGAAAAGGGCAATATCGAACAACATATGTTCTTTCTGCAATGTCCAACGGTTTTCCTCCGATTCATTCACCCAGCTAAGAATACATTTTTCTTCCTCAACAGTAGTGTTACCCTTAAAATATTTATGTAATAACTCAACGGAAACTTTTGCAGAAAAGCAAAAGTTTAGACAAAAAAATAACCCGACTTCTAGTAATCGGGTTATTCTATATTATATTAAAACTGTCACTTTTTTACTTCTTTTCCGGTCTTGGCAACAAAACCTTTCTAGAAAGTTTGAATTTACCGGTTTTAGGATCAATATCAATCAATTTTACATCAATTTCGTCACCCTCTTTAATTCCGGCTTCTTCCACTGTTTCCAAACGTTTCCAGTCTATTTCAGAAATGTGCAGCAAACCGTCCTTACCCGGCAAAAATTCGATGAACGCACCGTAAGGCATGATAGAACGAACCTTACCTTTGTACACTTCACCCACTTCGGGAACAGCAACAATTGCCTTGATCATGCGCATTGCATCGTCAATACATTTCTTATTAGTACCTGAAACTTCGATACGTCCCACACCTTCCGTTTCTTCGATAGTGATGACAGCACCGGTCTCTTCCTGCATACCTTGAATTATTTTACCACCAGGACCAATCACAGCACCGATAAATTCTTTAGGAATTGTCATGGTTTCAATGCGGGGAGCATGTTCTTTCAAGTCTGCACGCGGTTCAGCGATTGTTTCAGCAATCTTATCCAAGATGTGCATACGCCCTTCCTTAGCCTGGTTCAATGCACGTTCCAAGATTTCATAAGACAGACCGTCTACCTTAATATCCATTTGCGTAGCAGTAATACCATCTCTTGTTCCAGTCACCTTGAAGTCCATATCTCCGAGGTGGTCTTCATCACCGAGGATATCAGACAATACTGCATATTTATCTTCACCTGCATTCTTAATCAGTCCCATTGCAATACCTGATACCGGCTTCTTAATCTTCACACCTGCATCCATTAATGCCAATGTTCCGGCACATACGGTAGCCATAGAAGAAGAACCATTAGATTCGAGAATTTCTGAAACAACACGTACTACGTACGGATAGTCAGCAGGAATCTGTCCTTTCAAAGCGCGCCAAGCCAAGTGGCCATGACCAATTTCACGACGACCTACGCCGCGTTGTGCTTTTGCCTCACCAGTGGAAAAAGGAGGGAAATTATAATGTAACAGGAAACGTTCTTTTCCGTGTTCCAATACATTGTCAATAATCTTTTCATCGAGTTTTGTACCCAGTGTGACAGAAGTCAGTGATTGAGTTTCACCACGAGTAAAGATAGCAGATCCGTGAGGACCGGGTAGGTAACCTACTTCACACCAAATCGGGCGAATTTCGGTAGTTTTACGACCATCCAGGCGTTTGCCTTCATCAAGAATAGAACGGCGCATTGCTTCTTTTTCTACATCGTGATAATAACGGTCGATCAAAGCCGCTTTTTCTTCCAGTTCCTCTTCTGAGAACTGAGCCTTAAACTCTTCACAAATAGCTTCGAAAGCAGCAAAACGTTCATGTTTATTGTTATTTCCGGAAGCAGCAACAGCATAAGCCTTGTCATAACAAGCTTCACGAACTGCCTTACGCAAGTCTTCGTCGTTTACCTCATGGTCATATTCACGTTTTACGGTTTTGCCAACTTCTTCAGTCAACTCCATCTGAGCTTTGCAATGTACCTTAATTGCTTCGTGAGCCACTTTCATAGCCTCTAGCAATTCTGCTTCGGATACTTCGTGCATTTCGCCTTCTACCATCATGATATTTTCATAAGTAGCAGCCACCATAAGGTCCATATCAGCTTTTTCCAGTTGCTCAAAAGTCGGATTGATTACAAACTGACCGTCAATACGCGCTACACGCACTTCGGAAATCGGTCCGTTAAATGGAATATCTGAAACAGCAAGTGCTGCAGAAGCTGCAAGTCCTGCCAATGCGTCCGGCATATCTACACCATCTGCTGAGAAGAGGATGATATTTACATATACCTCTGCATGATAATTGTCGGGGAATAAGGGGCGGAGAGCACGGTCAACAAGACGGCAGGTCAGGATCTCATAATCAGAAGCCCGACCTTCTCTTTTGGTAAAACCACCGGGGAAACGGCCGAATGCCGCAAATTTTTCTTTGTACTCTACCTGTAAAGGCATAAAATCTGTTCCGGGAACTGCATCTTTAGCGGCACAAACAGTAGCCAACAACATGGTGTTTCCCATGCGTAGCATTACAGAACCGTCTGCCTGTTTTGCCAACTTTCCCGTCTCGAGTGTGATGGTTCTTCCATCAGGTAACTCGATCGTCTTAACAATTGGGTTAATCATAAAAATTGTTTTATCTATACTTTTTCTTTCAAAATTCCTGCAAAGATATACATTTATCGTGGTAATTAGGTGGAAATGAGCTAAAAAGTTAGTTAGTAACTGATTTTTTTTCTAAATTAGGATGAAGAACACTGCAAAATGCTTTGACTAATCTCGAAAAGACGTATATTTGCACCTTGTAAAAAACACACGAGATATGAAAAAGATTACTTTTGTTGCGCTTGCCGCACTTACTATTACAGCTTGTAGTTCCGGTCCTAAATTCCAAGTGAACGGAGATATTTCAGGAGCCGACGGAAAAATGCTTTATCTCGAAGCGTCCGGCCTTGAAGGGATCGCCGCATTGGACTCGGTCAAACTGAAAGGAGAAGGAGCATTCAGTTTCAAACAGCCCCGCCCCGAATCACCCGAATTTTACCGTTTGCGAATAGACGACAAAGTCATTAACTTTTCTGTCGATTCTATCGAAACGCTCCAGATAAAAGCACCGTATGTAGACTTTTCAACTGCGTACACCATAGAAGGTTCCGGAAACAGCAACAAAATAAAAGAGCTAACGCTGAAACAAATCGCTCTTCAAAAGAATGTGGACGACTTGCTAGCTACATTACGCAACAATAATATCAGCCACGATATTTTCGAAGACAGCCTGGCCACGTTGCTCAATAACTATAAAGAGGATGTGAAAGTAAACTATATATTCGCAGCACCGAATACGGCAGCCGCTTATTTCGCCCTGTTCCAAAAGCTCAACAACTATCTGATATTCGATCCGTTGAACAACAAAGACGATGTGAAATGTTTTGCAGCCGTAGCTACCAGCCTCAACAATACATATCCCGATGCAGTACGCTCCAAGAACCTTTATAATATCGTTATTAAAGGTATGAAAAACACACGTCAACCCCAGGCAAAAGCACTGGAGATTCCACAGGAAAAAATTGTAGAAACCGGCATCATCGACATTGCTTTGCGCGACATACACGGGAATGTGCGCAAGTTGACTGACCTGAAAGGCAAAGTCGTATTACTCGACTTCTCCGTATTCCAGTCACCGGCAGGCGCTCCCCACAATATGTTGCTTCGCGAACTATATAATAAGTATGCTTCACAGGGATTGGAAATTTACCAGATCTCTCTCGATGCGGACGAACACTACTGGAAAACGGCAGCAGCCAACCTCCCTTGGATATGTGTGCGTGACGGCAACGGAGTTTATTCCACCAATGTAGCTGTATATAATGTTCGCCAGGTTCCATCTATCTTTTTGATTAACCGCAACAACGAATTGAAACTTCGTGGCGAGGATATCAAGGATTTGGAAGCATCCGTCAAGTCATTACTCTAAGTTGTTATAAATTAGCATATTTCATTTAAATATGTTACATAGCAGCATTTTTTGCTTGACACGTATCACTTAAAAAGCTATCTTTGCAAAGAAATAATGAAAAGAGGGTTCCAACATGGCACATGTTGGAATTCTTTTTTGTTTATATGACCATTTAAAACAATTAAAGGAGGAAAACATCATGGCTTATATGTCAGAAGAAGGTTACAAGAAACTTATGGCGGAACTGAAAGAACTGGAAACAGTGGAACGCCCGAAGATCTCCGCGGCAATAGCCGAAGCAAGAGATAAAGGAGACTTGTCAGAAAATGCAGAGTACGATGCAGCCAAAGAGGCACAAGGTCTGTTGGAAATGCGTATCAACAAACTGAAAACAGTGATTGCGGATGCAAAAATCATTGATGAGTCCAAGCTCAAAACTGATTCCGTACAGATTTTAAATAAGGTGGAACTGAAAAATGTAAAGAATGGTATGAAGATGACTTATACCATCGTTTCCGAAAGTGAAGCTAACCTGAAGGAAGGAAAAATTTCAGTAAACACCCCGATTGCACAAGGTCTGCTTGGCAAGAAGATCGGTGATGTAGCAGAAATTACAGTACCGCAAGGCAAAATTGCATTAGAAGTAGTAAACATATCCATTTAACGTTAAGGCAGGTCTCCGTATGAGGCTTGCCTTATTTTATCAATAAAAGTTATGGCAACAATATTCAGCAGAATCATCGCAGGCGAAATCCCCTGCTACAAGGTGGCGGAAAACGACAAGTTCTTCGCATTTCTCGATATCAACCCGTTGGTAAAGGGACATACATTGGTAGTGCCCAAACAAGAAGTAGACTATATTTTCGATTTGAGCGATGAAGACCTGGCTGCAATGCACGTATTTGCAAAGCAGGTAGCCCGTGCCATCGAAAAGGCCTTCCCGTGCAAGAAGGTGGGTGAAGCAGTGATTGGACTGGAAGTTCCTCACGCACATATTCATTTAATCCCTATCCAGAAGGAATCGGATATGCTGTTCTCTAATCCGAAACTGAAATTGTCGGACGAAGAATTCAAGTCTATCGCACAAGCAATCAACTCCTCTCTATAAAACATGATGACAAAATAACGAAAGGCGTCTTGCGAAGGACGCCTTTTTCTTTTCCTGCTTCTTTCAGAAAAAACTCTCATTTTTTCAACGGGTCCGGAGACTTGTCACGGCTTTCGGCCACTTCAACCAGATAAACACCGGCACAAATAAACACTATGGCAAAGGTCTGCGTCCAACTGAAACGGTCCTGTCCGATAGCTAGTGAAGTGATAGTAGCAACAATCAGAATCAGATAGCCATAAATGGCAACAACGGTTGTTTTGAGATATTTCAATCCGATCGGAATCAGCAAATAACTGACTGTGGTAGGAAATATCAATACAAACATCAGTATCAAGAAAGGTTGCCAATGGATAGGTATTGTCAGTACAGGAGCATCAAAACCCGTGATAGCCGTAACAATCAAACCGGTAATGGCAGCTCCCGTAAATGTATAACGCAACATCGTCATCGCTCCCACGTTTGCAAGGATACGTTGGCTCATTACCAGATAGATAGCATAAGCTACGGAACTAAGCAAACAAAGCATATTCCCTGTAAATGCATCCGAAGCAAGGTCGTCACTTTTCTGAGTCAAGATGCACACCAGAGCTCCGACCAGCCCGATAGCCATACCTACTATTTTTTTCACTGACACCTTTTCTTTATAGAACACAATCATAATCACAAACACCCAAATAGGTTCCAAACTAGTAAAAATAGAACTGGAAACAGGCGTAGTCTTACTCAACCCGATAAGATAAAGGAACATAAAGCCGTACAACCCCAACGCCCCCAACAGAAGCAACAGGATTTTTTCTTTCGGAGTGGACTGTTCCTTCGGCATGAACCAGCCGATAATCCAAAAAGCGACCGCTGCAAACGTACAACGGATTGCCGCTCCCGTTAGCGGACTCATCCACAACGGAAGAAGAAATTTCAACGCATTCATATTAAAACCACCGAATATCTTTGAAACGGCCATGCTGACGTTAGCTTCCAGTTTTTTATTTCTCATCTTTATTTCAATTGGTCGTTAAACAAAAAAGTATCACGGCAACGGTATGCCCAGAAGAAAGTGCCAACAGTAATCAACAGATTGAAGATAAACGGAAATTCCTGCGACTGTGTATGAAATACCCATTGCAGAAAATCACCAATGAAAGGATAAAGCAAAATTGCCAGATAATTCATCATCATCACAAATGCCAGTGCCATTGTTGCCTTCTGTGGAAGCGCCGCATGAGTCGTTTTCTCGTACAACATAGGCTGAATAAC
>OHSZ01000514.1_pt1 | contig 14185 bp, 17 predicted proteins | sample 1578791 | NCBI WGS metagenome assembly OHSZ01 (sample SAMEA3879551, study PRJEB24766) | human gut metagenome | biome: human-associated habitat; feature: feces | place: USA | collected 1985/1987 | reverse complement strand
TGTAATTGATTTTTGTGCGTATCCCATTTGGGAATACAGGTCTTTTTGATCTGTACCGTAGGCCAAAAGCCTGCATTGCACACGCTGTTAAGTTTGTATGCAAGTGTCAGTGATTTTTTGCGCCCTTTTAGGGCCGAAAAACTGCTGGCACTTTTTTATATAGATAATAATGCCAATGGCAGAAAGGAGTGTTATGGCACAGATTTTTGTGTTCGGGCGCGTCATGAACGACCTCGTACCCAAAGAAAGCCAGTCCAAACAAAGCTATGTATGCTTTGATCTGATGGAACGCACCAAAAACTGGACGCAGTTCTATCAGGTATGGGCCTGGGATGCAGATGTCACCCGGCTCATGCAATTCAAGGTCAAAAAAGGCAGTATGATCTGGCTTGCCGGCTCACAGCGGCTGGTAGATGTTCGCATGAAGGACGGTAAATTGGAAAAGAAACTGAAGGTCAGTCTAAATGACTTTGGTTTCCTCCCCAAACAGCCCGCCATAGCGAACAGACAGGAGAATGACCCGGACATTACTGCGGAACCCGCACCGCCTCCCACAGAGGTATTGGACGGTGACCGTGAATCCCTGCCGGAGTAGTTTACTTCGGCGCCCAAGAGGGACCGTATCAAGTTTTTCAGAATGAAACTGAAAGCTTGGTGCGGTCCCTCTTTTTTTTCCAACAAATTCAGAAAAAAGGATGGTATCAAACATGAATAATGACAGAGGACTTTTGAGCGGCAGCATCACGATCTTGATTGGTGCAGTCATCGCAATTATGGCTCTGGTACGCGGGCCCTGGCAAGTCTGGCTGCTTCTGGGCATTTTCACACTCTGGGGACTGTGGGTAGTTTTGATCCTGCTTCTCCCCTATATGCAGCAGGCTAAGCGGCATCGCCAGCGTCAGCAGCGCACCAGACAACTCCATGCAGAAGGCATCCAAACAAGAAATTTTGAAATTCCTGACCTGGGCAGCACCAGCTCCGATGACCTGCTGATTCGCCACACCAACCATCGTATTCTGGCATATCTGCGCTCCGCTTATCCGCAAGCCACCTTCGAGTGGTGTGAAAAGCAGCCGGAGCAGCTGATCCGCAATGGCGGTACCGGCCGCATCCGTGTGTTTGGCATTGACGAGTTTGATCACGCTGATGTGACACTGGATCAGAACGCCAATATCAAATGCGATATGGTCAAGATCGTTCCGCTATCTAAGGTCGGCGGAGAAACAAGCGAGGATGATGCAACTCCTCCGAACAGGCAGCCTGTTGATCCCCGTATCTGGTATGAAACGCAGGGACGCTCTGTACTGGAAGCACTGATCTCCGACCTTAATTCCCGCGGACACAGCAAACTGACGCTTCGGGAAAACGGTGATATCTGCATTGAGCAGGGCGAAGATGCTGTTTCTCAGGAGCATCTGAATAACTTTCCCCAGAAGGTCTACTGGCCCCGTCTGGCAGAGGTTCTGGAAAGCAATGGTCTGGCCGCTGAAGTCACTGCCCAGGGCATTCAGGTATCCTGGTAATGCTTCTGCTGCCAAGGAACACAGAGAAAGGAGTGAACTTGACGAATGAAATCAGGACTTACCATCGTGGAAATGGCACAGCAGATTGAACGCCAATCCAAACTCAAGCAAGACTATTTGCTTGATACCCGGCGACTTCAAGTAGAACCTTTTGGTTCTCAACTTTATCTCCATACCTTTGACGACCATGATGACCCACTGGTGGAGCCACTGGAGATCAACCAGATCGCCCATCGGCAGATCGGCACACATCTGAAGATTCCGGCTGCTTACTATGACCGTATGCTTTCCGATTATCCGGAACTGCTGGCGGAGAATGTGAATTCCTGGTTCCAGCGGGAACCGACCCAGCGTATGGTCCGTACTCTGGATGGCACTGTACGGGCATTTTTAAGTAACCGCTATCGCCGCATTGATAATCTGGACATTGCAGAAATCGTCCTCCCTGTCATTCAGCAAATGGAGGACGCCTATTTTGAAAGCTGCCAGATCACGGACAGCCGTATGTACATCAAGGTAGTCAACAAGCGGCTTGAAGCCGAAGTTGTACCCGGTGACATCGTACAGTCCGGCGTTATCATCAGCAATAGTGAAGTTGGACTGGGTTCCGTCAACATCCAGCCTTTGGTCTATCGGCTGGTATGCAGTAACGGCATGGTCGTCAACGATGCCCAGACTCGCCGCACTCACATCGGCCGGGTCAATGAGGCAGATGAAAACTTTCAACTGTTCTCACAGGAGACATTGGCCGCTGATGACCACGCATTTGCCATGAAGATCAAAGATACCGTGATGGCCGCCGTGGATGAAACGCGGTTTACACGTGTAGTTGGCATGATGCGTGAAGCCACAACCGTTCAGATGAATACCACTGATATTCCCGGCGTTGTCCGTCTGGCAAGCAAGGATTTCAATATCACCGAGGAAGAAAGCACCGGCGTTCTGCAGCGTCTGATTGAAGGCAAAGATCTGACCCTCTATGGGCTATCCAATGCCGTAACACGCTTTAGTCAGGATGTGGACAGCTATGACCGCGCCACTGCCCTGGAGGGGATCGGATACAATATCCTGTCCATGCCCCGGCAGCAGTGGAACCGTATCAATCAGATGGCCGCCTGACCATCTGCAACCATCACAGTTTTTAAGGAGGAACCACTATGTATAATCAGAACAGCGATTTGATGAAACAGGAAAAATTCATGCTCCCCACTATGATCGAAGGCGATTTCAGCGCCGAGGAACTGGCTGAGGACGCCGATGGTCTGCAGATGAGTTTTCAGCGTGTCAAGATTCCCGCCGGCGGCACACTCCAATTTGAGATGCCGTCCGATGATCCGGACAATCCCGACTATGAAAAGAATCTGGTAGGCGTCATTCTGCATAACCACGCCACCTGCGCCTACTGGCCGGCTGGCAGCGAATATGACGACGATACCACGCCGCTTTGTTCTTCTGTGGATGGCAAGGTTGGCATCGGCACTCCCGGAGGCGCCTGTGCTGCCTGCGTGATGAACCGCTTTGGTTCTGCACCTGATGGCAGCAAAGGAAAAGCCTGTAAAAATATGCGTGTGCTCTACCTGCTTCGCAGTGGTGAGTACATGCCTCTGCAGGTAAATCTGCCTCCTACCAGCATCAAGCCCTTCAAGGAATTTCTGAACCGGGCCTTCATGCTCCGCCGCCGCGCCACTTACGGCAGTATCGTGCAGATTGGTCTCAAGCGTGAGAACAACGGCACCAATGACTACAGTGTTGCTACCTTCAAACTGCTGCAGGATTTCCAGGGCGAGGAGCTGGCTCAGATCCGGGCTTACGCCAACAGTTTTAAGGAGCAGATCAAACTCCTGCTCCAGCAGCGTGCCGAGATCACTGAGGAGCAGCGCGACACCGGCTGCGATTATGTAATCGAGCCTGGCGCCATGACCAACGAGCCGGCAGATGGTCACTATACTGTCAGTCAGATCAATGGTGACTGCGAACAGCTGCCTGCATAAGTATCTTGATGTGGTTTGTGCCACATGACACATAAACAACGGGATGCCTTCGGTCTAACACACCGGAGGTATCCCTCTTTTTTTATTTAAGGAGGAAACCATTATGTTATGTGAAGTACCATTAACCAAAGAACAGCAGACATTTGCCACCGCCCATCATAGCCTAGTCTATAAGTTTCTGAACGAAAACCGTCTGCCGGAAGATGAATTTTACGATGTAGTTATTTTCGGCTATCTGAAAGCTGTTCGGGATTATTTCTCTGACCTCACTGCACAACAGTTTACTTTTTCCACCATTGCTAATCGTAGAATGAAGTTCTGCTTGTTCGATTACTTCCGCACTCAGGAGCGCCGCAAACGCAATATGGAGATTCTCAGTATTCATGTCGGGTTATATCCTGATGGTGCGCCTTTAGAAGATACCATTCCTGCCCATGACCCAATCATGCAGCAGTTGGAAATGGACCTTCTTCTCCACGAGCTGGCCGGCAGAGTATCCAAGCAGCAAATGGATATTGTGCATCTGAAACAGGGCGGCTATGGCATCCGTGAGATTGCCCGCACCCAGAAGGTTCCTATGCGGCGCATTAAAGAGTTGCTGGCTGAAGTCCATGATGTGCTGCTGGATATTTGCTATGGATGAACCCATTACAGATAAGAAATACCCTTACATCCACATTTTCAAAAAGATTGGAGGTCAAACCGAATGAAGAAAGAAAAGAAACAGATCGTTTTGAATGGTTCTCTGCTGCGTCCACTGTCTGTTGGACGGGGTGCGATTCTGCACGCCGGAGGAAACATCTACCATACTTCGCGTGTGGTGGCGATTCTGGAGGAGTCGGAGGATTGCGTCCGTTTTGAAACGCAGAACTCCCACTACCATCTCTCCATGTCCCCTTTTCCGCTGGCGGCTGTCAGTCCGCTCCCTGTGAGATTGGCCGCATGTGCGTGAAGGGGCTGTAAATGGATTGGAACAGCCGGCTCACGCTGACTATTCCACAAGTTCTGGCCGTGGCGGATACCATTCCGTCACGGCTCTTTTTATGGAGGAACAAAATGAACGAAGAAATCATGAATGAGATCCAACCAGTCCGCCCCAAAGACCAGTTTACCTTTTCCTGCCGTCAATGCGGGGCGTGCTGCCGCAATATCGAAGGCTGTGTCATGGTGGAAAGTCTGGACGCCTACCGTCTGGCCCGCTACCTCCGGGCAAAGGGTGAGCCCATCGAAGGAATAGAGGATTTCCTGTTCCGTTACTGCGAACCTGAACCACTGACTGAGGAAGGCTTCCCCATCTATATGCTCAAGACAAAAGCCCCTAACAGCTCCTGCATCTTCCTTACGGATGGGCGCTGTTCTGTCTACCCTGCCCGTACCCGCACCTGCCGTATCTATCCTCTTACCGTAGGTCCAGGGGAGCGTGGCCGCGATTTTGAATACTGCCTATGTCTGGATCGGCACCAGAGCCACTTTACCGGCAGCCGGGTATCCGTCAAGGACTGGCTGTATCAGAATTTCAAGCGGGAAGACAAAGAATATGTAAAGCGGGAATATGAGATCGCTACCGAACTGGGCAAACTGATGCGCGCCATAGATCCTGCCATGCGGCCAGGCATTGTATTCAAGGTGCTCTACTACCGCTATTACAATTTTGATTTAGGCCAGCCTTTTCAGCCTCAGTATGAGCAGAATAACCGGCATCTGTTAGCAGACCTGCACCGGATTGTCAGGGAACAGTAAAAGGCAAATGGCTTTTAGAAAGGGGGCCTTATTTTATGAATTTACACGAAACAGCAATGGGGCAAAGATTTTTTAATGTTCAGCTCCCTGCACTGATCAACACACTCAAAGATATTGCGGCGGCGCTTTCCCGCCCTGCACCATCTGCTATATCCTTTCCGGCAGACCAACACTTTCTCACTTCGCTCTATTATGGTGAATATGAAGCAGATGTGTTCAAGCCCGATAAACGCCTCGCGCCTTTTAATCAGGCAGTACAGCAGAAAGAAAAAGCTCTGCTTCCGCTGCTCTCCAACGAGGCGTCCATCGCTTTTGAACAGTATCAGGCTGCGGTACAATGCCGCAATTCTACTGTATTAGAACAGGCATACGCCTCTGGCTACCGTACCGCTGTGCAGATGTTTGCGGCAGGCTTAGGCCCACAGCCGCCAGTACCGGAACATGGGGAGGATAATAATGGATGAGAACAGACTGCCCGAACTGCCCCAGGAAGCTTTTCGGCCAATGATCGCACAATCAGTCCAACTGGAACAGTTTTTGGGGGAAGAACTGATTTTTTGCTTTCGGGATCTTGATGGCGTTCATACCTTTACTACCTGCTATGGCGATATCTATAAAACGGTCAATGCACTGCGGGACTATATCCGGCTTCTGGAATCGGTGTGCGATCAGTGGGAGCTGACTGGATTCCATCGTGCTACCTACGAGTACCATGCAGAAAAACTGCGTAAAATTGCGGATAAACTGCAAGCTGGTATCGGCTACGACTATGACAAAGCCGTGGAAAGATGCAAAAAGAAACGAGCCAGAAAGTCCCACAGCAACGATGTCGGGGAAGATGCCCTTCTGCTGACGGTACGGGCTGCCGGCAAGTCCGCTGACAATGAAAAGGAGGCTGCGCCTTATGAGGAAGATACCCCTTGGGAACCTGAACTCGAATAACCATATAAAAACACCTGTTAAAAAGTATCATGCAAGCGTTGCCCGACAATCCCCCAGAGAACGGAACCGATTGCTGGCTTGCAAGAATTTTGCGTTTACCCACGCCAATGTGCATAAGCACTGCCGCCACTTCCGGCGCGGATAACCGCCCTGAAGCTACCCACGGAGGATGCCTATGGAACGAGATGAACTACGCACCACTTTAGTGAACCATCTGGAAACCCTGCGGCGCAATCTGCAGGTCGTATCCATGGAGGTGCTGAAAACCAAGTACAAAAAACCATTTGATGCCCTGCGGCAAGACATCTGTAAAGCCGCTACCGCCTATACCCGCTTTCTGGTATTCGACGGTATGCGGATCAAACACAAATACTTTGATGAGGCCGTACCCTATATTGATGCAGCTGTGAAGCAAACCAAGCGGCTCAAACAGATCTCAGATGCTGCCTTCCAGCGTCAGGATATTGACGAGATCGAATCACTCGCCCTTGCCCTGCGCAAAGAGATAGACGCAGCTCTACAGCCCTTCTATATGGGACATATGTGCCTTTATGTGACGCCGGAATGCTTTGACGACCCACCCAAGACGCCGGAAGTCTACAACGATGCAACCGCCTGTGTCTGGCGGGATGGCACATGGCAGCTTCTGGAGGATACCAGCAAAGGGTTCCTGCTCTTTGTCCAATCCAAATCCAAGGAGGAAGCTGCCGCATGAAAAAAACATCTCAGCAATATCTAAACAGCGAAGCACACGGTTATCTCATGGAGGCCAAAGCCTGCAAGCTTTTGCTCAAAGACTTGGAGCGCATCCGCGCCAAGCTCAGGCGGCACATCGAAAAGGAAGCCGCAGACCGCGAGGCAGAATTTGAAGCGGCCATGCAATACCATAGCGAAAGCGACATCCAGGAAGCCTACGGCTGGGAATTCATCAGTGAACAGCAGTATGAGCACTATCTGGAATTGTTCCGTCAAGGTCGCAGGGCACTTGATGAACACAGCCCCACTGTTACAGAACTGGCTCTCTCCATCCTGAACCGTATCTTTCAGGATATTGATAGAGACTGCCGCCAATGCGAGTTTGAAGCCCTGTCTCCGGAAGAACAGCTTGCCGAGTTGAAGCGTGCTGAGGAATCCAGGCAGGCATGGAGGCAGTATATCGCCAGTCTGAAGGAAATGATCAACCCCTCCGCTGCGCAGGAATGACCCTTAAAATCGCTACTGAAATTTACTTTGCAGACTGCCTACTTGCAAAATCAGATTTTTTCGGCTAAAATAGGTATATAATAATATATCAGCCGAAATTAAGAAAGGAGGAACGCCTGTGTATATCACCCGACACATGGAGAAACCGGTGATGGAGCTGAATGAACAGTATCCTGTGCTTCTGCTTACCGGCCCAAGGCAGGTTGGAAAAACTACCATGCTGGAACATTTGATAGAGGTCGAGGGCAAGGGGCGCAAAAAGGTCTCTTTGGATGATCTGACGCTGCGGGAACTCGCCAAGACGGACCCAAAGATGTTCTTTCAGCTGTATCAGCCGCCGCTGCTCATTGACGAAGTGCAATACGCACCGGAACTGTTCCCATATATCAAAATCATGGTAGATGAACGCCATCAGCCCGGCGATTTCTGGCTGACGGGTTCTCAGCTTTTCAAGATGATGGAGGGCGTACAGGAATCTCTGGCAGGCCGGGTGGCTCTGCTCCACCTCTCACCGCTTTCCCAGAGTGAGATCATGAAACGGCCTCCTGAACCACCGTTCAGCCTGGAGCTGCCTCTTTTGTCCGAACGGCAGAACGGACGCCAAATGCTGAACACGCCAGAGGTCTTTCAGCGTATCCATCAGGGCGGGATGCCTGCCCTGGTCACAGGAACCTATTCCAATGCCTCCATCTTCTATTCCAGTTACATTGACACTTACATGGAACGGGATGTGCGGCGGCTGTCCAATGACATTGACAGCTTGAAGTTTTTGCGGTTCCTGCGTTCTGTCGCCGCCAGGACTTCCCAGCAGGTCAATTACAAGGGCATTGCCGATGATGCGGAGATCGACCAGACCACGGCCAAAAACTGGCTTCATGTTCTGGAGGCGCTGGGGATCATCTTTTTATTGGAGCCCTATTCCAATAATGTCCTCAAACGCACCGTATCCACACCCAAGCTCTACTTCTACGACTCCGGCATTGTCTGCTACCTGACCCGTTGGAGCAGTCCGGAGACAGCCATGGAAGGAGCCATGAGCGGCGCACTACTGGAAAACTATACCGTAGCGGAAATCATCAAGACCTATCAGAACGCCGGTCAGGAGCCATTCCTGTACTATTACCGGGATAAGGATGCCAGAGAAATCGACCTGATCCTGGAGCGGGACGGAAAACTGTTTCCCATCGAGATCAAAAAGATGGCCTCGCCGCCAAAGAAATTGACGAAGGTATTTGACCTGATCGACAAGTCCCCACTGCAGCGCGGCACTGGTGCTATCCTGTGCATGGCTGACCAGTTGGGCGCTTTTGATCAGAACAATCTGATCGTGCCTATCTCTTTGATTTAACGAGGAACCCTGCCGCATTACCTGCGGCTTATAACCGAAAGGATCGACAGACTGCATTTTGATATGCTCCCCCTATGAGAGACAGTGAAAAAGAACACTGTCGAACATAGGGGGAGTAATTATATGCGAAAGCAGATAGACGGGAGCACGAAATATGAGACAGTGCGCCAGATCGAAGCCGGAAAGATCAGCATTCGGCACGCCGCCGAGCAGCTGGGAGTTCATCCGTCCAGCGTGCAAGCGTGGGTGCGGCTGTACGAAACGGAAGGAATATCCGGATTCGCAAAGCAAAAGAATCAGGTGTACAGTGAAGCGCTAAAGGTGAAAGCCGTAGAGGCCTATCTTTCCGGAAAAGGGAGTCTGGCAGAGCTCAGCAAAAAATATGGGCTGCGGAGTAAAACTCAACTCCGAAATTGGCTGAAGGTGTATAATGCTCATGGAGACTTCAACTCCAGAAAGAATTCAGGAGGCGGAAGCTGCATGAAGCAGGGACGGGACACCACGCAGGAAGAACGCGTACAAATCGTCAAAGAATGTCTGAAAAGCGGGAAGAACTACGGCGAGATGGCCTTGAAGTACAATGTGAGCTATCAGCAGGTGCGAAGCTGGACACAGAAATTTGAAGAGCTTGGCGAGGCCGGTCTGGAGGACCGGCGCGGAAAGCGAAAGAAAGATCAGGTGCCGAGAACGGAACTGGAGGCTGCGCAGATCGAGATCGGACGCTTAAAACATCAACTGTCTCTTGCAGAAATGGAGAACCGACTGCTAAAAAAATTGGACGAAATAGTAAGGAGGGATGCCTCGGACAAGTAAGACAGGGCCACATCTACCGGGCAATACAGGAAAACCACATTGCGTATGGGGAGCCCATTGACGAAGCCTGCCGTCTACTGCGTGTTTCTCGCTCGGCATACTATAAGTGGGCATCCGGCAAACTGAGTTCCAGTGCTGTAGAGAACGCGGCGCTTGCGGAAAAAATCGAGCAGATTCACACGGAGAGCCCTGACAAGGGCTACCGGCGCATCAACGACGAACTGCGCCATGACCACGATATATATGTCAATGACAAACGCATTCTGCGTATCTGCCGCGCCAAAGGCATTAAGTCCACCATCAAGTACAGCAGCCACAGTTGCACGCGGCGGGCGAAGAACCCGCAGTATCTTGCCGAAAACCTTTTGGACAGGCAGTTTTATGCCGCAAAGCCCAATGAGAAGTGGCTCACCGATGTGACCGAATTCAAGTGGTTTGAGGGTATGAAGGTACAAAAACTCTATCTGAGCGCCATCCTCGACCTTTGCGACCGGCGCATTGTGTCCTATGTGCTCAGCGAACGCAATGACAATCCGCTGGTTTTCAAGACCTTTGATAAGGCTGTGAAAGCCAATCCGGACGCGCATCCCCTGTTCCATAGTGACAGAGGATTCCAATACACCAACCGCGCCTTCCACAACAAGCTCGTGCAGGCTGGCATGACGCAGAGCATGTCCCGTGTTGCACATTGCATCGATAACGGCCCCATGGAGGGCTTCTGGGGTATCCTCAAGCGGGAACGCTATTACGGCAGACGGTTTACCTGCAAGCGGGAGCTTGTGCAGATGATTGAGACCTATATCCATTATTACAACACCAGACGTGTGCAGCGTAAACTGGGCGTGTTGACGCCGATGGAAAAGCACGAACTCGGTCTCGCCGCATAAAAAGCGGCCAGCAGAATGGCTGCTGGCCGAGAAAACTTTATATTTTTTCTCTGTCCTCTTGACGGGGAGCGGTTCATTTAGCGGCCTGCCGGTCCTTTTTTCATTTAGGAGGAAACACCTGATGATAAAACGACAAATATCTTTTCTGTTTGAAGATCCCGGATTCTGTATAGATGTATTCTGCACCATTGCAGAACCGGTACGCTACTACAACCGGGATACCGAAAGCGGCGCATGGTACAGCTCTACACCGGACTGGAATGAAAATGGCAGTCTCATCCGGGAAGACCTCATCTTTGAAGTGATTGCAGATGGCGTAGTCTGTGCACTGGACGGCAATGGTAACTTTGAAGGCAAGAAACCCTTCGTACCTTTCTGCCAATTCCGCCAATCGCTGGTGCAGTCCGTTCATACACAATATCCGCACCTGCAGAATCAGGAAGCACTAAGGGAAAAGCTGCTCTCCCTGCCGGATGCCAGAGAAACGGTTGGGCATGGTTGGTACTGGGAAAACTGGCTCTTTGCCACCGATTTTGAGAACACCGTTGAGGAAGCCGTAGACTCAGCTGAATGGCTAAATAGTCAGTTCCACATTCTGGCTGTCCGCTATACCCACAAGCCCACCGGCTTTGTGTTTACCAACTACCGTTTCCGGGACAAAAGAGCCGAAGCCAAATCTTCCGGACATGACCTACTGCTCTATGACTGGAAAGACCAATGACCACACTGCGTCAAAAAATGCAGCAACTATACACAAGGAGGATGCAAAATGAAAATTCACGAAGATCGTTCTCATATGAATATTGATACCAGATGGTTTGAAAAAGGCTATATCAAAGAAGATGTCCACTCCCTGCGCCTGCAGTCTCTATGCACCGAAGCAGAGGCAGCAGCCAACAAACAGTTTTACGACAGCCACACCCGCGAAGAATGGGATCAGTATATCCGCCAAGCAAGTTTGGAGAGCAGCGCAGCAATGAAACCCGTCATGGAAGCTATCGCACAGGACTTTGTCTGCTACCAGTATGACGAAAATATCCCTGTGTCCTATGGCAGCGACCGATGGGATCTGTACTTCTGGTGTAATCCCTTTAACGGCGCCGCAGACGCATCCGAACGGGATTTCTCATATTTCACGCTGACCTTTAACGAGCGTCAGACGCTGGAGAAACGAAAAAAAGTCTGTCAACAGGTGCTGGAGCTCCTATGCTCACGCTTTCAGGAGCATCCCCATCTCCATGTAGCCGTACAGTATTCCATATGGTTTGACCATCCGAAGATCCACGATGCGGTGGAGCGCGCAAAGCCCCGTCTGCATGGCCTGCGCTGTATCCAGGAACAAAAAGAAGGAAAACTGCTCCTGCAGGACGGGGCCCTGCTCTTCAAGCCAAAATACGCAAAGAAATATGCCCGCACGCTGAGCCAGAGCCAGATTCTGTCCCTTAGTTGGGAACTGGGCGTGGAGGACGAAGAACCTGATACCGATGCGGCACCTGTTACCTTGCCTTACAAGAAATTTGGCGCCACGCACCCCATCCAGCTGCAGGTGACTTCCTACCTGAATGGAAACCTTGCCATACAAATGGTGACATGGGAAAGCGGCGACCCGGAACCCTGGGCGACTCTCACCGTCAACCTGCCCGGCCAACGGCAAAAAGACCATGCCTTTATCGACACCAATGCCGATTCGGAATTTCCCACCTGGCTCATCCGACATGGTCTGGCTATCCCAACCGGCCGCACCATGCAGAGTGGGTTCTGCACCTATCCTGAATATCGTTTTCGTGCCAACCGGCTGCAGGAGCTGGACCCGGAAGGGTATGCAGGCTACCTGAAAAACTTTGAAAGGCGGTGCAGCGCATGAAATATAAGGCAATTTATGATGTACTGAATGAAAGGCGGCAGACTACCCCCGGTTTCTGTTACCATGACCGCAGCGGCTGGCGTGCTTACCCCCAGACCTACATGACCATGCAGTGCCCTTTATGGATTATTGCTGAAGATGCTGCCACGGGCAGGCGTCTGTGGATCACTCAGGAGGGCACCCGATTTAGCATTTCCATTCGAAGGATGGATGAACAGCGGCACAACTATGGCCCTACCTATCGCATTACTTGTGAAAACAGGACAAAGCTGGCTCAAGTTCTGCGCTATCAGTTCGAGTCAAAAACTTTGGCTGTGTAGCTGACGATGACCAGAGAGGAACTGCATTCCTCTCCCTGCTCCGGTTTCCTTGTCCGGAACACACACTAAGAAGCACCGGAAATCTGCATTTTTGCAGACGTCCGGTGCTTCTTTGGAGGAAAACGCTTATGAATACTCTCGCATTTACGCTGGGCGAATACCGATCCCAGCTGACTTTGAAAATCAGTACCTATCCCAACGGCAATCTCGCCATCAAGCTTTATGAAAAGGATCACGGCATCCTGATTTTTTGGGAAACCCTTACCACCAACTTAACCGGAATCCGGCCCGACTACTGCGCTTTCATCAATATAAAAGCCGCAGACGGACTTTTTCCAGTCTGGCTGTCAGACAATCACCTTGCGGAACCTACCGGGCAAATTCTTGAATCGGATGGCTGCCTTTACCCCGAATACCTGTTTAATGGCAAAGAACTGGATGCTCTGGATCATGAGGGGCACACCCTCTACATCCGGCGGCAGAAAGGCGAACTTGGGCGCCGATTTGAGCGGCTGTATCTCGCCCTGCGAAGACTGGCGCGAGAAATCAACGGATTCAGCTACACCGATTACAGCGGCTGGCGGTGTCTGGATGGGAGTTCCTCCACCCTGCCCCTCTGGATCGAGGCATTTGACCCTTCTCATGGCCGCAAATTCATCTTCACGCAGAAAGGTCCCGCACTCCAAACTACCATCCTCTATGCAGATGGTACAGAGAAGCAGCGCATCTATCGGCGTAAAGAGGACATGGCAACCGAGCTGATGGCCATGTTTCAGGAAGAATTGCGTGTCTACCCTCCCTGGTCTGAAGACCGGAGGAAACGGTACGAATATTAAAGGAATAAAATTAGGAGGACATCATCATGAAGATCCATATCTATCCCAAATCCATGTTGGAAACCGTATGGCAGCAGGACAAACTGCTGTTTACCCCAGAAGCGGAGCAACCACCCCTGTGTCTTCGATGTGGGCAGCCACTGGACCACCGGCTGGTCATCAACGCCCTGAGCCGCTATGCAGATGTCCATATCTGCGAGGCGTGCGGTATGGATGAAGCCCTGCGTGATGCCAACCGTTGCCCACTTCCTCTAACAGAATGGGCAGCTGTCAAAAACGGTTTGAGCCAGCAGCAGACCGATTTTGAAGCTCCGCTGCTGACTACTTCCTGCACCTTTGAAGATCTATTCCAGCAGGGTTCCCGGCCTGCCAGCGAGATAGCCTATTCCCGTTCTGATTATGATGGATGGAAATGGTGGACCACTTGGCATCAGTGCCAAAAGAGCGCGCCCATTCTGGAAGCTGCCCATGAAATTGATGCTTTCCAGAATGCGCTGTTCCAACTGCCGGAGTTTCGGAATTTGGACACCCTGACACGGTTCTGCCGAGGGTACGCCCAACCCACCAGCGAGCCCACCGAATTCAATTTGTATTCGGAAACTGCTCACTTTTATATCTGGCTGCGGTTGATTACCAGGCGTCGAGATTATAATGCCTATGTGCATTACTATCTGAAAGGTTAAAAAGTCTGCAACGCACCGGATACAGTATGCCTATC
>OHSZ01000503.1_pt1 | contig 14386 bp, 15 predicted proteins | sample 1578791 | NCBI WGS metagenome assembly OHSZ01 (sample SAMEA3879551, study PRJEB24766) | human gut metagenome | biome: human-associated habitat; feature: feces | place: USA | collected 1985/1987 | reverse complement strand
AATATAATTAGTTAATTTTTTAACTATATAACACATATCATAACATTATAATTATAAACTGTTTTTTTAGATACGTCAATAACAAATTATGAACAACTCTTGATGAATTTAAACATTTAGAGAATTTTTCACAAGTTTTAGGGCGTTAGTTAATATTATGTGTCTATTTTTGAAAATATCTTGCAAAAATTAAATCATACAACAATAATTGAGCGTAGATAACTTTCAGAAATTTACATATATGAGATAAGGCGGCTTTGATATTATCAGGCGGCTATGTATAAATTTAACCACAAAGGAGTAAAATTTTATGTCAAAAAATATTTTTTTGTTTTCAGGTCAGGGCTCACAGTATGTAGGAATGGCTAAGGAGCTTTGCGAAAAGTATGATGCTGCAAATGCGGTTTTCGACACAGCGGAAAAGGTGCTGGGATATGACCTGAGAGCAGTAACATTCGACGGCCCTGACACTGAGCTTAACAAGACAGTGAACTCACAGCCTGCTATAATGGCTTGCTCGCTTGCCGCTTTTGAAGCCGCAAAGGCTGAGGGCATCACATTTGACGGCGTAGCAGGTCACTCACTGGGCGAATATGCTGCTATGGTAGCCGCAGGTGTTGTAACTATTGAGGATGGTTTCAAGCTCATCAAGGCGAGAGCGGCTGCAATGCAGAAAGCCGCAGAGGCTAACAGTGGCTCAATGTATGCTATAATCGGTCTGCCTGCGGAAGAAGTTGAAAAGATATGCGAAGAAACTGAGGGATATGTTGTTCCTGTAAACTACAACTCCGCTGTTCAGACTGTTATCGCAGGCGACACAGAGGCTTGCGAGGCTGCTGCGGCAAAGTTTGCGGAGATGAAGAAAAAGGCTATAAAGCTCAACGTTGCGTCTGCTTTCCACTCAAAGCTCATGCAGAGTGCGGCTGATGAATTTATCGAAACTGCAAAGACAGTTGAGTTCAAGACTGCAAATGTAGATTTCTACTCAAACGTTCTTGGAACAAAGCTTGAAGATTTCTCTGCTATGCCTGATATGCTTGCAAAGCACATCGTTTCACCAGTTAAGTTCACTTCTGAGCTTGCAGAAATGGAAAAGGCAGGCTATGAGAACTTTATCGAGCTTGGTCCTAACAAGGTGCTTACGGGTCTTGTAAAGAAAACTCTCAAGGGCAAGAACGCTGTGAACATTGAGAACAATGCCACAATGGAAAAGGCTCTTGCTTCTCTGAGCTAAAATATCGAGGGGAGAAAAATGAAAAAGGCTATGAAAAGGGCTTTGCTGTTGGCATTGGCGGTGGCAATGCTTGTTTGTCTGAGTGCCTGTGGAAAATGTGCGTGGAAAATAAAGATAAACGGCAAGGATATACAGATACCATGCACTCTGGACGATATTGACAGGAAATCGAAGATACGTCAGATAAGTGCGGCGCAAAGCAGTTCCGATAAAAAGGGAATGAGCATTGCAGGGGTAAAATGCGGTGATGACAAGACGGAAGTCAAAAAAGTTTTCGGCGAGCCTGACAGTCCTGACGCAGACGCATGGAAATACAAGAAAAGGGGCTTTTTGGCGACTTTCTTTTTTGATGATAACGGCAAGGTGACAATGCTGAGCATATCAGACATTGATGATGAAGATACCTGATAAAAGGCGGTGTATAAAATGAAACGCAATGACTACATATCATGGGACGAATATTTTATGGGCATTTCACTGCTATCTGCACAGAGGAGCAAGGATTCTCACACGCAGGTAGGGGCTTGCATAGTTTCTCAGGACAACAAGATATTGTCAGTAGGCTACAACGGTATGCCTACCGGGTGTTCTGATGATGAGATGCCATGGGACAGAAACGGAGAGTTTCTTGACACGAAATATCCATTTGTGTGTCATGCCGAGCTTAACGCCATTCTCAACCATGCGGCAGGAAGCTTACAGAATGCCAAGATATATGTTTCACTTTTTCCATGCAACGAATGTGCAAAGGCTATCATTCAAAGCGGCATAAAGGAAGTCGTTTACTGGGAGGACAAATACGCTGACACTGACGGAGTTAAGGCTTCTAAGAAAATGTTTGAGCTGACGGGGGTAAAGATACGCAGGTATATACCTACTAACCGTGAGATAACTATAAGGCTGTAAAAGGCAATTATCCTGCCGAAACGGTTTCAGGCGACAATGCGGGCGAACACTGTTCGCCCCTACTGTACATTGTGCGGCTATTAAGGTTTGTGCAATAAATTGCAAGTTGCCCCTACAGATATACATTATGATATACAGAAATTTTTTATAAGAAGGAATGTAAAATGTCAAGAAAATACGCTATACTTGGAGAAACGCTTAAACACACTATGTCGCCGCCTATTCATGCTAGGCTTTTTGAGCTGAAAGGACGTGAGTTTGAGTATGAGATACTTGAAGTAAAGCCTGAGGAGCTTAAGGACAAGGCGGAGTATCTTAATTCTCTTAACGGCTACAACATCACTATTCCCCACAAGATAGGCATTATCGACTACACTGATGAGCTTGACCAGTCGGCAAAGCGTTATCACTCTGTGAACTGCGTTGACAACAAAAACGGCAGGCACGTTGGTTACAACACTGACTGCGACGGCTTTCTCAGGACTGTTCGTGCAATGAATATCGACTTCACGGGAAAGATACTGCTTATAGGCTGCGGCGGAGTAGGCAGAATGATGGCAATTGAGGCGGCTCTTGCCGGGGCTGACCTTTACATTGCGGTACTGGAGAGCGATATGCCTTTGGCTAAGCAGGTAGAGAAAGAGATAAAGGCTATGAAGTCTGACGCTAGGATAACTATTGTTCTAAACACTGAGATACCGACTGACGTTCACTACGAGCTGCTTATGAACGCTTGCCCTGTGGGAATGTATCCTAAGACAAACGCCTGCCCTGTTCCTGATGAAGTTATAAAGGCGAGCGGTGCGGTATTTGACGTTATATACAACCCTCGTGAGACTTTGCTCATGCAGAAAGCCAAGGCTATGGGCAAGAACGCTGTCGGAGGCATGGCAATGCTAGTTTGGCAGGCGGTTTCCGCTCACGAGATATGGGACGGCGACGAATACACAGACGAGGAAGTTCAATCTATCATAGACGAAATGGAGATCGCTGTGGAGAAGGATTTTAAGTAAAATACATTATAATAAGGATAGTAAATATGAGACCAATATTTTTGTGCGGCTTTATGGGCTGCGGAAAATCTACTGTGGGAAAGATCTTGGCGAAAAAAATGGGCTGTCAGTGCGTTGACCTTGACAAGTATATCGAAAATACGGCAGGAATGAGCATACCTGAAATATTCGACAAATACGGTGAGGAGCATTTCAGGAAGCTTGAAACCGAGGCTCTTGCAGCATTTGCTGACATTGGCGGCGTTGTTGCAACAGGCGGCGGAGCATTGCTTTCGGAGGAGAATGGCAAGGTGGCTAAAAGATCGGGCATGGTGGTCTTTATCGACACATATTTCAACACCTGCTACGGACGCATAAAAAACGACCCTAACAGACCTATCGCTTACAACTCCACCAGAGAACAGCTTTCAGAGCGGTTTGATTATCGAAGGCCTTTATATCTTGCCCACTCACACTATGTCATAAGCGGTGGTTATCCGCCTATCGTCATCGCTTCTAAGATACAAAAGCTTTACAAGAGATTTGATTTCGGGCAGGGCTGATTCAGCTCTTCCCTGTGGGGCGACCTTCATGCCCACTGTTTTCGGGCTTATCGCAAACCATGCGAGCCTTAAGCTTATGCCCGTTTATCTTGCATTTTTCTTCATACTTCTGCTTGTGATGATGTCAAAAACGGAAAAGCTTTGTCATAATAAATAGTACAGCTTGTGCAAACAGTACCAAATTATTTGTATTTTGGATAATCAAAAATAGCTATTTATAACGAATAATCCAAAAAGCCTGCAAGCACTGATAAAAAATGTTGAAAATCCTTCCGACATGTTGTATACTTATGATATGAAAACGTTACATTAAACTGCCATATGACAGAAGGGAGCTGCAAATGGACATACAGAAAACCGTGCTTGTCGTTGACGACAGCACAACGAACCGATCTATACTTTGCGACATACTACATTCTGACTATACTGTGATCCAAGCAGAAAATGGCATACAGGCTCTTACAAAGCTAAAAAGACAGGATAAAAAAGTTGACGCTATAATACTGGATATCATAATGCCCGAAATGGACGGATATGAGTTCATGAATAAAATAAAGCAGGATAAAACCTTATCTCAGATACCTGTTATTATTCTAACAGAAAAATCAGACAGAGACACTGAAAAGAAGGTGCTTGAAAGCGGTGCGTGGGACTTTGTTCCAAAGCCTTATGACGCTGATATTATAAAGCTAAGGCTCAAAAACGTTATCGCAAGAAGTCAGGTATCGTTGCTCAAAGAGCTTAATAACGTTATGAACTACGACCCTCTTACGGAGATATATTCAAAGAATAAATTTTTCAGTGCATCAAAGGCACTTCTTAAGGATAATCCTGACAAGCAGTTCGCTTTTCTAAGACTAGATATCGACCGTTTCAAGCTTATAAATTCATTTTTCGGCACTGCGTATGGAGACAGACTGCTAAAGCGTGTTGCAAAACGTATAAGAGATTTTGCAAAAACAACGGAATGCTGTACCTTTGGTAGGATAGACGCTGACGTTTTCGGTATCTTCACCCCTTATCAGGGCAAGGAAGAAACAGTAAAGCAGATAGAGCAGGCTGTTGAAGACATGAAAAAACTGTCCGCAAGCTATAACATCATGATCGTTTACGGTGTTTATGTGGTGACTGACAGAAGCCTGCCAATATCCTTCATGTGCGACCGTGCCGCTCTTGCCGCTAAAACTGTAAAAGGGCATTATATGAAAAGCTATGCTTTTTATGATGACAAAATGCGGCTTTCTCTCGAAAATGAGCAGAATATAATAAATGAAATGAGCGACGCTCTTGAAAACCACGAGTTTGTGCCTTACTATCAGCCTAAGTATGATGTAAAGACAAACAAGCCTGTGGGTGCGGAGGCTCTTGCAAGGTGGATACACCCTACCAAGGGATTTATCTCACCTGGTGTGTTTATCCCTATATTTGAGAAAAACGGCTTTATCTCAAAGCTTGATTTCTACATATGGGAATGCGTATGCAAACAGCTCAAGGAATGGAAAGACAAGGGAGTTCCACTTTTTCCTGTGTCTGTAAACGTTTCACGGGTCAATCTTTATAACCCTAATCTATCGAAGATCATCATAGAGCTTACGAAAAAGTATGACGTTGACCCTAAGTATTTCAACATCGAGATAACGGAGAGCGTTTATACTGACGACAATGTAATGATAGATGATATCACTAGCCAACTCAGAAATAATGGCTTTACTATCCTCATGGACGATTTTGGCAGTGGCTATTCTTCCCTGAACGTACTCAAAGATGTTCAGGTGGATATGCTAAAAATGGACATGATGTTCATGTTCAAGGCAAAGTATGACGGCCGTGCAGAAACTATAATTTCTTCTGTTATCAGAATGGCCAAATGGCTCAATATCCCTGTTATAGCGGAAGGCGTTGACAGAGCGGAGCAGGTAGAATTTCTGAAAAGCGTAGGTTGTGACTACATTCAGGGTTTCTATTATTCAAAGCCTTTGCCTGCGGCAGACTATGAAAAGCTTATTTCAGATCAGGAGGAACAGCCTGTGCCTGAGAACAGGACGTCAGTAAACGACCTGCTGTGGGGCAAGAGCGGAGGATTGCTGACATATATCGACAGCATCGACCAGCCTGCTACGATATATGAATGTTTTCCCAACGGCACAGTGGTAATGGTATGTTCAAACAAGGCATTTTCACAAAAATACGGCTATGGCAGCAGTATTTACGGCAAACTCAATGTCAAGAACTGCATTGACAGCGAATGCAAAGAGAAATTCACAAGCTCTGTAAACAAGGCAATAGAGAGCAAGGACAGAGCAGAATGTGTTCTTAGTATGCACGAGATAAACGGCAAGAAGCACTGGTTCAAGACGCATTTACGATTTGTCAGCGAAACAGGTGTAAGCTCTGTGCTTATAGCGTATTTCACGGACGTGACCGACATGGTGCTGACGGATAAACGCATAAACGAATATAAGAACTATATCCAAGATGAAATAGACCGAAAGCACAAGATCCTTATCGTCAGCAACAACAGCGACACACGCTGTCAGCTCGAAGAGATACTTTCTCAGGAAAATACTGTTTTCACTGCAGAAACCATTCAGGCAGGAAAAAAGCTTCTTCTTAATGAGGATATCGACCTTATTTATTTTGACATACAGCTTATTTCCAAGGACGACGAATTTCCTCTTGACATTGATGAGAGAAGACTCCCCGTTATTGCTATAACTCAGGCTCATAGCGTGCTTAAAAGCATGACAAAATTGAAGAACAGAGTTTCAGACTTTGTTATGAAGCCGTATATAGATGAGCTGGTACGCCTGAGAACGAACAATCTTTTAAAGATCAATATTTCAGGCAGTGCAAACGAAAAATATTTTAGCCGAACGAAATGATTTGAAAAAGTCCTCTGCGATAAGTGGGGGCTTTTTTTCTATTATTAAGCTATCAGCTTTATTGACAAAATATACACTATCTGATATTATATAGGTATGAATGCTGAAAGCGAGGGAGAAAAAATGTATCTTGACAAGTGGCGTGTGGCAATAAGAAATTTGAAAAATTCGCTTTTTTCATATCCAAACACGGCTCAAAGCTGTTTTCCTGACCCTATCACGGACGACACAGTGTTTTACTGCGTTCAAGGTCTTGTATATGGCAGTCAAAAGTTCCCTGACGGAAAATTCATACGCAGTTCTCCTGTGACCTCGGTATACTCCGAGGACGGAAAGCTTTTTGCCAAAACAATAAACAACGTTTATGAGCTTAAAACGCCAAGCGATTATTTTGACTGCGATATCGCTGAAAATGCCGCACAAAGAACAGGAAGCAGTGAGCTTGCTGAAACAGCTAAAATGCAGAGAGAAAAGCTCATGGCACAGCTTGATAAATTTTTCACGATCTGCCAGAGGCTTTGTGATAATGAACAGGCTGACGTTGCAAATGAGTTACCTGAAGATACTCTTGTTATATGCTATTACGGCACTGACCCACATGGAAACAAGATGTTCTACAAAAAAGAAGATATGGTAGTGCCTGTTTTTGCATATGTGACCGTTGGGCTGGTCATTGATTCTGTGGGGCTTGCGGAAAGCAAGGAAAAGCTGGATTTATGGGATACGCTGGGGAGATATTATATTGACAGCGAGCTTATGGAGTTTTATGACTGTGACACGAAAAACCTTATTTTCTGCAATTTGACGAACTCTCCTATATATGTCACGATTTACGAAAGCTCCGCTGCTATGCTCTGTATGCCGAACACGGCTAAGATAGCTTCAAGAAAAGTAAAAGAAAAATAAAACTTTTATCCGTCTGAGATCTCAGGCGGATTTTTTTATTGCACAATATAGAAAAGAACGTTGAAAATTAATAGAATGTTAAACTTTTAACGTGCCATAGCAATTGAATAATCGTCGAAAGTGTAGTATAATTTTCTTATATAGTTGCTTTTTGATGTAAAATAATATATTTAACTATTTTTTGTATCGTGAGGAAAAGATCATGGAAATTTTAAAACAGCGTATTCTTAAGGACGGAGTAGTAAAGGAAGGAAACGTTCTCAAAGTCGATAAATTCCTTAACCACCAAATGGACGTCAAGCTTTTCAACGATATCGGTGAGGAGTTTGCAAAGAGATTTGCAGGAACAGGCGTAAACAAGATACTCACTATCGAGTCATCCGGTATCGGCATTGCCTGCATTGCGGCACAGCATTTTAACAACTGCCCTGTTATTTTTGCAAAGAAAACTCTCAGCAAAAATCTTGACGGCGAAATGTTCGTTACTCAAGTAAAGTCCTACACAAAGGGCGTTACATATGACGTAATGGTATCTGAAAAATATCTCGGCAAGGGTGACAAGGTGCTTATTATAGACGATTTTCTTGCTAACGGCTGTGCTCTTATGGGGCTTATAGATATTGTAAAGCAGTCCGGGGCTGAGCTTGCGGGAGCAGGTATCGTTATCGAAAAGGGCTTCCAGGTTGGCGGAAAGACTATCCGTGACATGGGTGTAAAGCTCGAATCTCTTGCTATCGTTGACTCTATGGACAACGGCACTATCACTTTCAGGGACTAACGCACAAGGCGTTACCAATAAATATTTTATGGAGGAAGATCAAACATGAAGGTAAGACGTATTCTTGCGCTCGTTCTTTCTGCGGCTCTTGCTGTAACAGCTCTTACAGCTTGTACATCTGCTAAGGACGAAGCATCACAGAAGTCGGCTGACAAGCAGACGACAACTCTCAGCTATGACACTGTAAAGATCGGTGTTATACACATCGGCAACCCTGCCGACGGTTCAGGCTACACATATGCTCACGATCAGGGTATCGTTGGTATGCAGAAGGAGCTTGGACTTAAAGACGATCAGATTGTAAGAAAAAACAACGTATCAGACAGCGACCCTGCTGCTACAGAAACAGCTATCCGTGAGTGCATCGAGGAAGGCTGCAACATCATCTTCGGCACAAGCTGGGGCTATATGGACAAAATGGAATCCCTCGCTGAGGAATATCCTGACGTTTATTTCTGCCACGGCACAGGCTACAAGAACAACGGCAAGAACCTTAACAACTACTTCGGAAGAATTTATCAGGCAAGATATCTCACCGGTATCGTTGCAGGTATGAAGACAGAGTCAAATCTTATCGGTTACGTTTCCGCTATGGGCAGCGAGAACTCTGAGTGCACAGGCGGTATCGACGCTTTCGCAATGGGCGTTTATTCTGTAAATCCTGACGCTAAGGTTTATGTAAAGGTAACAAACAGCTGGTACTCACCAACAGAGGAAACAAACGCTGCAAAGGCTCTTCTTTCTGAGGGCTGCGACGTTATCGCTCAGCACTGCGACACACCTAACCCACAGCTCGAGGCTGAAAGCGCAGGCAAGTGGGGCGTAGGCTACAACACAGATATGTCTAAGGACGCTCCTAAGGCTACACTTACTTCAACTCTTTGGAACTGGTCTGCATACTACACATATCAGGTAAAGCAGATCGTAGATGGCAACTGGAAGTGTGAGAACTACTACGGCGGCATGGCTGACGGTCTTGTAGACATCGCTCCTCTGAACAAGGATCTCTGCACAGAGGATATGCAGAAGGCTGTTGACGAGGCTAAGGCTAAGCTTGAGGACGGCTCATTCAACGTATTTGACGGCGTTATCGAAACAAACGACGGCAAAACAGTTGGCGAAGAGGGCAAAACTCTTGACGACGCTACTATCACAGGCGGAATCAACTGGTACTTCAAGAACGTTGAGGTCAAGTAATAAGGCTTAACAGCTTAACAAAACATTTATACGGGCGGTGCAGGTTGCCGCCTGTTTTGTTAATGATATGAGCATACGGCAGCAGGTAATTCTGCTGTCGGTTTCTGATGACATTAGCAAATCTAAGGAAGTTCATAAAAAGGAGCTGAAAGTATGAGTGAAGAAATATCTGCTGAGATCGCTGTAAAATGCAGCGGTATAACAAAAGTTTTCGGCAGCGTGGTTGCAAACGACGGCATTGATCTTGAAGTAAAATACGGTGAGATACTTGCACTGCTGGGCGAAAACGGATCAGGAAAGACCACGTTGATGAATATGCTTTCGGGTATCTATCACCCTGACAAGGGCAATATCTACATTGCCGGCAAGCCTGAGGCGATAAATTCACCTATGGATTCTATCGAACTTGGCATAGGCATGATACATCAGCACTTCAAGCTTGTGGAGGTGTTCTCCGCCGCAGACAACATTGTGGCAGGCACAAAGGGCAAGCTTAAAAGCAAGGGTGCTGTAAGAGATGAGATAAAAAAGATATCTGAACAGCTTGGTCTTGAAGTTGACCCTGACAAAAAGGTATACAATATGTCCGTCAGCGAAAAGCAGACAGTTGAGATACTGAAAGTGCTTTACAGGGGTGCTAAAATACTTATTCTTGACGAGCCTACGGCGGTTCTTACTCCGCAGGAAACTGAAAAGCTTTTTAATATCCTGAGAAAAATGAAAGCTCAGGGCTGTGCTATCATTATCATCACCCACAAGTTAGGCGAGGTAATGGATATATCTGACAGAGTGACCATACTGCGAAAGGGCAAGAGCGTTGAAACTGTAAACACAGCAGAGAGCAGTGAAAAGCAGCTCACTGAGCTTATGGTGGGCAAGGCGGTGGAGCTTTCAATAGAAAGACCTGAACCTGTGAACGTAAAGCCGATACTTAACGTAGTCGATCTGACGGTAAAGAACTCTGAGGGAAGCATTGCTCTCGATGACGTAAGCTTTGTTATAAACAGGGGCGAGATACTTGGTGTGGCAGGCATTGCAGGAAGCGGTCAGAAAGAGCTTTGCGAGACTATCGCAGGGCTTCAGAAGATAGAAAAGGGCGCAGTGCTTTACAACAAGGAGAACATCATAGGCAAGACACCTAAGGAAATAATAAATCTCGGCATAAGCATGAGCTTTATCCCTGAGGACAGACTTGGAATGGGTCTTATCGCTTCGGTGGGTATGACGGACAATATGCTTCTTAAAACATACAAGCAGGGCAAACTTTGCTTTGTGGACAGAAAGCCTGCTAAGGAGCTTTCAAAGGAGCTTATAGAAAAGCTTGAAATAAAAACTCCGTCAACGGAGCTTCCTGTAAGAATGCTTTCGGGCGGAAACGTTCAGAAGGTCCTGCTTGGACGAGAGATACACAGTGAGCCTGACCTGCTCATAACCGCATATCCTGTTCGTGGACTTGACATCAACTCATCATATCTTATATACTCGCTTCTTAACGAGCAGAAGAAAAAGAACACGGCTGTGCTTTTCATAGGCGAGGACCTTGATGTTCTTCTGGAGCTTTGCGACAGGATAATGGTGCTTTGTCACGGCAAGATAACAGGTATTTGTGACGCCAAAAAGGTCACAAAGGAACAGGTAGGCATGATGATGACAGGCTCGACAATGGAGGAGGTGCTGGGCATTGGCTGATATTATAAAAAAAGAGCCTCTTATAAGAATAGCCAAGCGTGCTGAACGCTCAAACAAGCAAAAGCTTATCATAAGGCTTCTGTCGGTGCTTCTGGCTATTTGTGCAGGCGGAATATTCATTCTTATTCTTGGCAAAGATCCGTTTTCATACTATGCGAAAATGGTAAAGGGTGCTTTTATCGGCAAGAACGCCGCAAACCCTTTTATGCCGTTCAAAGAGACCATAAAGATAATGATACCGCTTCTTATATCTTCTCTTGGCATTACTCTTGCGTTTAAGATGAAGTTTTGGAATATCGGTGCAGAGGGTCAGATAATAATGGGCGGAATTTTCGCATCATACTTTGCGCTTTATCATTACGATATGCCGCACTATCTGCTTTTCATTGTGATGTTTATTGCGGCGATGATAGGCGGAGGACTTTACGGCATTATCCCTGCGTTTTTCAAGGCAAAATTCGACACAAACGAAACTTTGCTCACCCTTATGCTCAACTATATCGCACTTTATGTTATCGACTGGCTCACAAAGGGCGCATGGCAGGACCCTGAGTCAAAGGGCTATCCTAAGATAGCAAGATTTGACCTTAACGCATGGCTTGACTCGCTAGGCGGCGTGCAGATAGGCTGGGTGATAGGTCTGGTGCTTGTGGTATTTGTATTTATCTATCTTAAATACACAAAGCAGGGCTACGAGATAACTGTAGTATCAGACAGCCATGCAACAGCAAGATATGCAGGCATGAGCCCTAGCAAGATAATGATAAGAACTATGTTCCTCAGCGGTGCTATCTGCGGTATCGCAGGTATGGTGCAGGCTTGCGGAACAGAACACACACTTTCAACATCTGTTGCAGGCGGAGTAGGCTTCACGGCTATCATAGTTGCATGGCTTGCAAACCTTAATCCATTCGGCATACTTGTGGTGTCGTTCCTGTTTGCAGTTTTGGAAAAGGGCAGCACTGTTGTATCGTCTGAATTCGTGCTTTCACCTTACTGCTCAGACGTTTTGCAGGGAATAATCCTGTTCTTCGTGCTTGGCTGTGAGTTCTTCATCAGATACAGATTTATAACAAGAGGAGGCAGGAAAAATGACTAGACTTATTTCATTCCTTGCCCATGCGGTATATATGGGTACTCCTCTGCTTTTCGGCACAGTAGGAGAGATACAGAACGAAAAATCAGGACACCTGAACCTTGGCGTTGAGGGAACAATGGCAATGGGTGCTTGCGCAGGCTTTATGGTAGCATACAAGACAGGAAGCCTTTGGCTTTCCATACTTGCGGCATTTCTTATGGGTGCGCTTGTTTCGCTTATCTACGCTTTTCTTACCATAACAATGATGGCGAACCAAAACGTAACAGGTCTTACACTGACTATATTCGGCACTGGACTTTCAAACTTCATAGGCGAACAGATGATATCCGCTTCACCTACAGGCAACCTCAAGCTGCCTGACGGAGTGATGAGCAGTCTGAAAAACATTGACATACCGCTTCTCAGCAAGATACCTGTTCTTGGAGAGGTGCTTTTCTCACAGAACATTTTCACATATCTGAGCATTGTTATCGCTGTGATAATGTTTATCTATCTGAAAAAGACTAAGGTGGGTCTTAACCTTAGAACTATCGGTGAGAATCCTGCTGTTGCGGACGCTGTGGGAATAAGCGTTGTGAAATATAAATACATAAACGTTCTTATCGGCGGAGGAATATGCGGAATAGGCGGAGCGTTCTGCTCAATGGTAATAAACGGCGGTGTTTGGATGGCAAACAGCGTGAACGGTCTTGGCTGGATAGCTGTAGCGCTTGTTATCTTCGCTGTATGGAATCCTGCAAGGGCTATTTACGGAGCGTATATTTTCGGTGCATTCATGGTGCTGAAATACTACTTCCCGAAAAACCTCGGCTTCACTGTTCCTGAGTCATTCTTTGATATGCTCCCATACCTTGTAACGGCTCTTGTTCTTATCATCACTTCAGTGAAAAAATCAAGAGAGCGTTCACAGCCACAATCCTGCGGTATAAATTATTTCCGTGAGGAGAGATAGGATCTCGAAGCTTGGCATTGTTTTCAAAGTGTAAAATAATTCTCAAGCCCCTACAATATATTACAGATAATACCTAAAGCAACATATTTAAAAGCTCTGCGTTTTGCAGGGCTTTTATTTTTGCCCTAGTGACAAAATGCAAAAGATGTTCATAGTCCAATTACGATACAAAAAAAGCGGGCGACCACAGGTCGCCCATACGCTTTGTTATGTTATGATAAACTATTTTACTTCGCCTTTGCCGAAGCCACGAAAGATTTGAGCTCCTCCTCAGGCATATAGCCGACAGTTGAAGCAACTACCTTGCCATGTTTCACAACAAAAAGGGCAGGTATGCTCGAGATACCGAAAGCGGCTGCAAGCTCGTTTTCCTCGTCAACATTGACCTTCCCCACCTTTACAGAACTGTCCTCCTCAGAATACTTATCCACCAGCGGTGAAAGCATTTTGCACGGACCGCACCATGCTGCCCAGAAGTCAAGCAGGACAGGCTTTTCCGAGTGCATTACTTCGTTTTCAAAATTATCCTTTGTTATGACCTTTACAGACATTTTTCACAGCTCCTTTTCTAGTCCTTGCTTTTGTAATAGAGCATACAATGGCAGAAGCCCTCAAAATTCGGGTCGGCTATCTGCTCACGGAACTCTTTGCACATACACTTGTTTTCCTCTGTGCGCTGTATCCTGCACGGACAATAGCCACCTGTGCGTTTAAGCCCCTCTTTTATGCTCTTTACCATTTCTTTATCATCATTAAGTCGTACCATTACTACCTATCCTTTGCAGATATGTTTAGATTATTCCTTGACAAATGCCTTTACTATCTCGCCGATATACTGATAGTGATAATCCTTGTCAGAATACCATTTCTCATCGTTTTCAGTATCAACAAAGCACTCAGGTCTCATCTCCTGAACATAAGCCTTTTTGCACACAAGCACCATATCAGCTTCCGCAAAAGCTGTTACCTCCACGCCGTTTTCAGACACGAACACAGGGGTCAGACCTGTTTCCTTTGCCTTGTCGCAGTCACGTCCACTATGTGAGCCACAGAATGATAGTGCCTTTTTATACTCCTCTTTGAAAAAGCTTATGGTGAAATATTCTGCCTTGTCGATAAATTCCTTTGTATATCTCTGCGGTCAAGATAAAACTCCCGGGCCGGTGATTAAAGAAGTCCATCACCCGG